>Ga0257141_1000073_pt1 | contig 14753 bp, 10 predicted proteins | sample saktaT_17_FD_193544 | JGI IMG/M metagenome (GOLD analysis project Ga0257141, IMG submission 193544) | Metatranscriptome of saline water microbial communities from Sakinaw Lake, British Columbia, Canada - sak_2011_1_27_36m (Metagenome... | ecosystem: Environmental > Aquatic > Non-marine Saline...
ATCGTCCGCAGTTTTATTTCAGGACGACGGATGTAACCGGGATATTGACATTACCCGAGGGGATAGAGATGGTAATGCCCGGGGACAATGTAACGATAACGGCGGATCTGATAACGCCGATAGCGATGGAGACAGAGCTTCGGTTTGCGATAAGGGAAGGTGGCCGGACGGTTGGCGCCGGAGTAGTCAGCGAAATACTCGGATAATGGCTAAGGAGTCGGCAAGTGAGAGTAATTATTACACTAGCATGTGGTGAATGCAAAAGAAGGAATTACACCACAACAAAAAACAAAAGAACGACGCCGGACAAGTTAGAGTTCAGCAAATACTGCAGATTTTGCAGAAAGCATACTGCTCATAAAGAAACGAAATAAGATGTTGTATTTAATTAAGGCTGTATTGTTTAAAGGGAACAGCTCTTACATAATTAAGCATGCAGGCCAGTAGCTCTAACGGCAGAGCATCGGACTCCAAATCCGGGTGTTGGGGGTTCAAATCCCTCCTGGCCTGCCAAATATTTTTAAAATTGGCCGGGTAATATTTTCCGGTGATTTCTTATTTGGAGATATCACGTTACAGGAGCATAATGGCACGGTTACTCAGAAAAAAAATTACAAGCAGTAAAAAAAAGGTAAAGCAAGACAGCACCGATACGACTGCAACTTCTCAGGAAACAGGTAACGGCCTGAAGAAATTAGTTATAGATGCAGATGCTTCCGCCGAAACAAAAAAGATACAAATATTACCCCAGAAAAAAACTTTAACAGGGACGAAAACCCTACAGGATAAGGAAATAAACAGTTATCTCGACAGGGTGTTACAATTTCTCAGAGAAGTTAAAATTGAGCTTAAAAAAGTTACATGGCCTTCCCGAAAACAGGCGGTTGGTTCCACGGTCGTTGTTATTATTCTGGTTATAATTATTTCGCTTTTCCTTAGTGTGGTTGATATAGGGCTGTCAAGCCTTGTCCGTGTTGTTCTTCAATAAGAATGGGAGAATGAAGAGTGGCTTTAAAGTGGTATATAGTCCACGTATATTCGGGATTTGAAAGTAAAGTGAAAACGGCGCTGGAGGAAAAGATAACAGCGTACAGCCATCCCGATAAGTTTGGTGAGGTGCTGGTCCCCACGGAGCAGATAGTCGAGCTTGTAAAAGGGAAAAGAAAGACATCTACAAGAAAGTTTTATCCGGGGTATATTTTGGTAAAGATGGAGCTTGATGATGAAACCTGGCATATAGTGAATGATACTGCCAAGGTAAGCGGCTTTTTGGGAGGAAGAGAAAAACCCACGCCCATCTCGGATGAGGAGGCCAAACAAATTTTAAGCCGTATGGAGGCCGGAAAGCTCAAGCCGAAGCCGAAATACTATTTTGAAACAGGAGATGAAATAAGGGTAATAGACGGGCCTTTTACGAATTTTAACGGCGTTGTTGAGGAGGTTAATCCTGAGAAGGGCAAAATCAGGGTGCTGGTAAGCATATTTGGGCGTTCAACACCGGTGGAATTGGAATTCGTGCAGGTCGCAAAGATATAGCATCAGGAGTGAAAAGAGAATATGGCAAAAAAGGTAATGGTATTGATTAAATTGCAGGTTGTGGCCGGAAAAGCAAATCCATCTCCGCCTATCGGTCCTGCCCTCGGGCAGCATGGTGTAAATATAATGGAATTTTGCAAGGCTTTTAATGCTAGAACCGCTAATGAAGAGGGGATGGTTATACCTGTTGTTATAACTGTTTATCAGGACAGATCTTTTACTTTTATAACAAAGACACCGCCTGCCTCAATACTTTTGAAAAAAGCGGCGAGAATTGCAAAGGGATCAAGTGATCCTAAAAGAGAAAAAGTGGCTAAGGTCACACGGGAACAGGTGGAAGAGATTGCAAAGCTGAAAATGGTAGATTTAAACGCCAATGACCCGGCTGCTGCCTTCAAGATAATTGCGGGGACAGCAAGAAGCATGGGAATAGAGATCGGTTAAGCCGTCGTTCAAAAATAACCGTAACATTAAAATGCCGGGACCGGCATAAGGAGCCATAACGAAATGGTCAGAAATGTAATGGTAATTTCGTAACGGCTCCTAAAGATGAAAAGGAGTGAATAAAGCAAAATGCCGAAGCGGGGTAAGAAATATACAGAGGCTAAAACGAACATTAATGCCGAGGCAAAAAATGATCTTGCTGCTGCTGTAAAGGCGGCAATCGATTCATCATATGCCAAATTTGATGAAACAGTTGATGTAGCCGTCCGCCTTGGTGTTGATCCAAGGCATGCAGATCAGATGGTGAGAGGGACGGTTGTTTTGCCAAATGGATTAGGCAAAGATGTCAAGGTCCTTGTATTTGCCAAAGGAGAAAAGGAAAAAGAGGCGCTTGAAGCCGGTGCGGATTTTATCGGAAACGATGAACTGGTTGGAAAGATACAGGGAGGATGGTTCGGCTTCGATAAGGCTATAGCCACACCGGATATGATGGGTGCTGTCGGAAAGATAGGAAAACTTCTTGGTCCAAGAGGCCTTATGCCTAATGCCAAGACCGGAACAGTTACATTCGATGTAGCGAGAGCCGTAAAGGAGCTGAAAGCCGGCAAGATAGAATTCAGGGTTGAAAAAGCCGGAATAGTACATGTGCCGATGGGTAAGGTTTCATTCGGGACAGATAAGCTTGTTCAGAACCTTTCCGCTTTCCTGGATATGATTATCCGGCTAAAGCCTTCCTCAAGCAAGGGGATCTACTTGAAAGGGCTGGCTGTTTCAACAACAATGGGCCCGGGGATCAAGATCGATGTATCATCGATAAAGGATCTGGCAAAATAGCATTTTTGTTCGGGGAAATATTATTAACGTGATTCTTAGGGGCCGTTACGAAAGAACCAGTACATTTCTGATCATTTCGTTAGGAGCCGTTACATAATAACAATTACATTTCGGACCATTTTATTACAGTTCCTTATGCCGATCACGGCATTTTAATGTTACGGTTATTTTTGAACGACGACTTATGTCTGGAATTATTTTCGGAGACATACTGCAGAGAATTATCGAAAGTCCTTCTGCGGCTGGTTTGAATTATTACGGGCATTAATAATCTGCCCCAGATAATGTTATAAGTATTAATAATAAAAACAATATAATCCTGTCAAAGACCGTAGGTGTACAATTGCATTGTGCTTAAGCGGCATAGCCGGCCTGCAGAGACGGATTGCGGTAGCCTGGTCATTAATACATGAAAAGTATTATTGTTTTGATCGGGCAATTACGACAATCGCATAAAGACCTCCGGTTTTGCACAGACTCAGAAAGGGGGTGTTAAAATATATGAAGCTTGAAGAAAAGAAACAGATTACAGAAAATTTGCATGAAAAATTTTCGAGGTCCAAGGTTGTAATTGCAACTGATTACAAAGGTCTTAATGTTGAAGCTATCAGCGATTTGCGGAAGAAACTGAGGGAATTTGAAATAGAATACAGGGTAGTGAAAAATACTCTTCTTGAGAGAGCGTCTGAAGATACGGAAGCCGCTCTTATAAAGGATAAATTTAAGGGCCCCACCGCGATTGCATTAAGTTACAAAGATCCTGTTGCTCCTGCAAAAATACTTGTGAAATTTGCCGAGACCAACAAAAACCTGATAATCAAAGCAGGTGTATTAAACGGCAAGGTGCTTGATTTTAATTCTATCAAGGCATTGTCAACCATGCCTTCACGCGAGGTGCTTTTAGGCCAGTTGCTTTCGGCAATGAACGGTGTGCCAGCATCTTTTGTAAGGACTCTTGGTGGAGTACCGAAGAAATTTTTGTATGTTTTGCAGGCAATTAAAAACCAGAAAGAAGCAGCTTAATATAATATTTTTTAATAGTCAGATTTTGCGATTTTGAATAAAGAATTTGAATAAATTGGAGGAATAATAAAAAATGTCAAATATTACTAAAGAAGATGTTATTGAATTTATAGCCAATATGTCGGTTCTTGAGTTGTCCGAGCTTGTCAAGGAGATGGAGACTAAGTTTGGAGTATCCGCTGCAGCTCCTGTGGCAATGGTCGCAGCGGCCGGACCTGCCGCCGCCGCACAGGCTGAAGAACAGACCGAATTTTCAGTTATTCTATTGTCTTACGGAGAGAAGAAGATACAGATAATCAAAGAAGTCAGAGCTATTACAAGCCTTGGACTCAAAGAAGCAAAGACCCTTGTTGATGAAGTTCCAAAACCTGTAAAAGAAGGTATTTCAAAAGAAGAGGCGGAAAAAATCAAGAAGCAGCTTGAAGAAGCAGGAGCCCAGGTTGAAATAAAATAGCCGGCAATTGATATAAAAAACTCCATGTTTTTGAACCTAAACAGCGAGCGCTAACCCCGTTACTTGTGATGGGGTTAGCGAGCGAATTAAAAAATAAATGATATTCTCTACGGTCGAATCCGCTTCAGGCGGACCGTAGCTTTCTGCGGGGAGTTTCAATTAAAAACATGAAGAGCAGCTTATACTGTTGAGATAGATTCTTCATCTGGGAAGAAATTTATCTCCGCAGCGGTGCTGTTTTCTGAGAATATGAAAATATTTTTACAGCCAGAAATGAAGGTTTTGTAAAATGTATTAGTCATGAAAGGCTTTGAAGATTTTTCACAGTTTAATTATTTTAATCCCATAAATAAATGGAGATGCCATGTCGGAAAGGTTTTCGGCAAAAAAACGTTTAAGAAAAAATTTCGGGAAAATTCAGAGAATCGTTGAGATACCTGATCTTATCGGTATGCAGCGGGAATCGTACAGACGTTTTTTGCAAATTGATGTTCCTCCTGAAAAACGTGAAGATATAGGGCTTCAAGCCGTATTCAAATCTGTTTTTCCAATAAAAGATTTTACCGGGAGCGCTTCGCTTGAATTTGTTTCATACAGATTCGGTGAAATAAAACACGGTGTTGCGGAATGCATACACAGAGGCATGACTTATGAAATACCGGTCCGCTTAACAGTGAGGCTTGTTGTTTGTGATGTGAACAAGGAGACTGATATTTCAAGTATCCGTGACATAAAGGAACAGGAGATTTACTTTGGAACAGTTCCCCTGATGACAGGGAAAGGAACATTTATTGTAAACGGCACCGAAAGGGTTGTAGTCAGCCAGCTTCACAGGTCATCCGGAGTTTTTTTTGATCATGACAAAGGGAAGACCCATTCGAGCGGGAAGATTATTTACAGCTCAAGAATCATTCCTGTCCGCGGATCATGGATCGACCTTGAGGTTGATCCAAAAGATATCGTCTACATAAGAATAGATAGAAGACGCAAGTTTCCGGTTACAATATTCTTCAAAGCGTTCGGGTATACTCCCGAAGATCTCCTTTCATATTTTTATAAAAACGAGAGGATAATTTTACGCGGAAGAAGCATATATAAGGAATTGAAAGAGGATTTATATAAGGGACAGAAATTTACCCGTGATATCAAGGATCCTGATTCAGGAGAAATTATAGCTAAAAAAGGCCGGCCATATACTCCCAAACTTATAAAGAAGCTTATATCTTCCAACCTGGGGACAATACCTATTAATATGGAAGATATTCTTGACAGAGCATTTGCATATACGATTTCGGATCCTAAAACCGGTGTGCCTGTGGTTAAGGCAAACAGTACGGTTGACGATGAATCGTTTGCAAAACTGAAAGATGCCGGCATAACGGAATTTGACCTCCTGTTTGTCGACAGCATGTCAAGCAGTGATTCCATAAGAAAAACCCTTGCGATCGATAAAGTTGGCTCAAAGGAAGAGGCGCTTGTTGAAATATACAGGAGACTCAGACCCGGAAATCCGGCAACACCGGAAGTTGCCCAGGATTTTATAGACAACCTGTTCTTCAAGACCGCGTATTATGACCTTTCCGGTGTGGGAAGGGTTAAAATCAACCAGCGCCTGGGCATTAAGTCTTCTCCTGATTTAAAGATTTTAAGAAAAGAGGATATTATTCTTACCGCAAAAACTCTGATAGATCTGAGGGACACACAGGGAGTGGTTGACGATATCGACCACCTCGGAAACCGGCGGATAAGGGCTGTGGGCGAGCTTCTGGAAAACCAATACCGCATCGGTCTTGTGCGTATGGAAAGGGCCATTAAGGAAAGGATGAGTTTGCAGGAAGTTGACGCCCTTATGCCTCATGATCTTATCAACCCGAAGCCGGTTTCGGCTGTTGTCAAGGAGTTCTTCGGGACAAGCCAGTTAAGCCAGTTTATGGATCAGACAAACCCTCTTTCGGAGACTACTCATAAGCGGAGGTTGAGCGCTCTTGGTCCTGGCGGGCTTACCCGTGAACGTGCAGGCTTTGAGGTCAGAGATGTTCATCCGTCGCATTATGGACGCATATGCCCTATCGAGACACCGGAAGGCCCGAACATAGGTCTTATTGTTTCGCTCAGCACATATGCTCGGGTCAATGATTACGGCTTTATTGAAACGCCCTATCGGCTGGTGAAGAATGGGACTGTTACGAATGAAGTCATATTTCTTGATGCCTTTGAGGAAAAGGAGTTGCCTATCGCCCAGGCGAATGCGCCTGTTGATGAAAAGGGAGAGTATATAAACCCGCTTGTGACATCCCGCGTGGCGGGCGAATTCATGATGATTAAGAAAAATGAGATAGAGATGATGGATGTCTCTCCGAATCAGCTTGTAAGCGTTTCGGCGTCGCTTATCCCTTTTCTTGAGAATGATGATGCCAACAGGGCTTTAATGGGATCAAACATGCAGCGTCAGGCTGTCCCTCTTATGATTAATGAAGCCCCACTTGTTGGTACCGGCATAGAAGATGTTGTGGCGAAGGATTCAGGAGTCACCATTGTAGCTGCCCGGAACGGGGTCGTGGAGTCTGTTGACGCTTCCCGGATAATTTTGTCGCATAATCCTTCAGAAAAAGGTTATGAAAATCATGTTACCATTTACAGCCTGTCAAAATATATGCGTTCCAACCAGAACACCTGTTTCAACCACCGGCCGATTGTTGTAAAAGGGCAGCGTGTAAAGGCTGGGGAGATTATCGCAGACGGACCCGCTACAGAAAAAGGTGAGCTTTCTCTGGGGAAAAATGTAACGGTAGCCTTCATGCCCTGGGGAGGGTTTAATTTCGAGGATTCGATCCTAGTGAGCGAAAGGCTTGTAAGAGACGGTGTTTATACTTCAGTCCACATAGAAGAATTTGAAGTTGTGGCAAGAGATACCAAACTGGGCAAGGAAGATATTACACGCGATATCCCGAATGTGGGAGACGAGGCATTAAAAGATCTCGATGAAAGCGGTATAATAAGGCTTGGTGCCGAGGTAGGGCCTGGTGATATTCTGGTAGGCAAAATAACGCCAAAAGGTGAAACGCAGCTTTCCCCCGAAGAAAAACTTCTCCGGGCAATATTCGGAGAAAAGGCGGGTGATGTAAAAGATACTTCCCTGAGAGTTCCTCCCGGGGTTGACGGTATTGTAATTGATGCGAAGGTTTTTGCAAGGCGTGGTATAGAAAAGGATGACCGGACCGTCCGGATAGAGGAGGCGGAGATAAAGGTGCTGGAGGGAGACCGCGATGATGAGCTTGCTGTGATTGATGAGATAGCCCGCGGGCGGATACAGGAAATGTTAAGCGGACAGATATGCATCACTCCCGTTAAAAAAGGTAAAAAGGTTTTGATTGCAAAGGGCAGCAAGATAAATTCCAGAATACTTGCGGATGTGCCTGTCGCCCAGCTGGAAGGTGTTGTTTTGAAGGATGCCGGGACGACTGAGAAGCTGCATGATCTTCTTGAGGAATACAGGAATCAGCGCGAACGCTGCAGGCAGAACTTTGAAAAACAGATCAGCAGGTATGAAAAAGGCGATGATCTTCCACCCGGCGTTATAAAGATGGTCAAGGTCTATATCGCTATGAAACGGAAGCTTTCCGTCGGGGATAAAATGGCCGGCCGGCACGGCAACAAGGGTGTAGTTTCAAGGATTCTTCCACAGGAGGATATGCCGTATTTTGAAGATGGAACTCCTGTTGATATGGTTTTAAATCCACTTGGAGTGCCTTCACGAATGAATGTGGGGCAGATTCTTGAAATTCATCTCGGTCGCGCGGCAAAAGGTCTCGGCGAGCAGTTGAACAAATTTATTGAAGAAAACAATATCAGGGCGCTTCGCGATAAATTAAAAAAGATATTTGCTGATGCTTCTTTAAACAAGGCTATAGGCAAAATGGATGATAAAGAGCTGTGTGATTTCGCAGCATATTACAAAAACGGCGTTCATATGGCAACGCCGGTTTTTGACGGGGCAAAAGAATCTGAAATAAAGGTTCTTCTGGAAGAAGCCGGATTATGTCCAACCGGTCAGGCGGAACTGTACGATGGACGGAACGGAGATGCCTTCAAAGGGAAAATTACTGTCGGAACGATGTATATGTTGAAACTCCATCATCTCGTTGACGACAAGATCCATGCCCGCTCCATCGGTCCCTATTCGCTTGTTACACAGCAGCCGCTGGGAGGAAAAGCCCAGTTTGGAGGGCAGCGCCTCGGAGAAATGGAAGTATGGGCAATGGAGGCATACGGAGCGGCTCATGCATTGCAGGAATTCCTGACCGTAAAATCGGATGATATGGCCGGAAGGACAAGAATGTATGAAAAAATAGTGAAAGGTCAGAACATGCTTGAACCTGGCATTCCCGAGTCTTTCAAGGTAATGACAAAGGAATTGCAGAGTCTGGGTTTAGACATAACTCTTATAGAAGGGAATAAGGAGTAGAATTTGGAAACGTTATACGATTTCTTTGCCAAACCCATTGATCCGAAACAATATTCCGGAGTCAGAATTGCTTTAGCTTCATCTGAACAGATCCGTCAGTGGTCTTTCGGCGAGATTAAAAAACCGGAGACGATAAACTACCGGACTTTCAAGCCGGAGAGAGACGGGCTTTTTTGCGCAAAAATCTTTGGCCCCACCAAAGACTATGAATGCAACTGCGGCAAATACAAGCGAATGAAGCACAGAGGGGTTGTCTGTGAAAAATGCGGTGTTGAGGTTATTCAGTCGAAGGTTCGCAGAGAAAGGATGGGGCATATCGAACTTGCCACACCCGTTGCTCACATATGGTTTTTAAAAAGCCTTCCCAGCAAGATTGGAAACCTCTTGGATCTGACGTTAAAGAGCATGGAAAAGATTTTATACTTCGACAGCTATATAGTTTTGGATCCGAAAGAGACCCCGCTTACGAAGTGTCAGCTCCTTTCGGATGATAAGTACCGCGAGGCCCTTGAAACGCATGGTGCAAAATTTGAAGCGGGAATAGGTGCTGAAGCCGTTAAGCGTCTGCTGGAAGATATTAATCTTGATGACCTTTACAAAGAACTGAGGACCGAAATCAAGACTACAAGCTCTGTCGCAAAAAGACAGAAGTTTTCAAAGCGCCTGAAGATTGTTGATGCTTTCAGGCGTTCGGGAGTAAATCCGGTCTGGATGATAATGGATGCAATTCCAGTCCTCCCGCCCGATCTACGGCCTCTTGTTCCTCTGGAAGGCGGAAGGTTTGCAACATCCGACCTTAATGATCTTTACAGGAGAGTCATTAACCGCAATAACAGATTAAAAAGATTGATCGATTTAAAGGCTCCCGACATCATTGTCCGAAACGAAAAAAGAATGCTTCAGGAGGCGGTTGATGTTCTGTTTGATAACGGACGGCACGGCAGGGTTATTACCGGTACAAACAAGCGGCCTTTAAAATCATTAAGCGACACTTTAAAAGGAAAACAGGGACGGTTCCGGCAGAATTTACTCGGCAAACGTGTCGATTATTCCGGACGAACCGTTATTACAATCGGTCCGAACCTGAGACTGCATCAGTGCGGTCTGCCTAAAAAGATGGCTCTCGAACTTTTTAAACCTTTCGTTTATTACCGTCTGGAGAAGAAAGGCCTTGTTTCCACGGTAAAGAGCGCCAAAAAGATGGTTGAACGGGAGACACCTGAAGTCTGGGATACTCTTGATGAGGTTGTAAAAGAGTACCCTGTAATGCTTAACCGAGCTCCTACTCTTCATCGTCTGGGTATTCAGGCGTTTGAGCCGATTCTTATTGAAGGGAAGGCGATTCAGCTTCATCCTCTTGTATGTACGGCATTCAATGCCGACTTCGACGGCGACCAGATGGCTGTCCATGTGCCTCTTTCCGTCGAATCGCAGATAGAAGCGCGCATTTTGATGCTGTCAAGCAACAATATCCTCTCGCCTGCCAACGGAAGTCCGATTATTGTTCCGACTCAGGATATTGTCCTCGGGATCTATTACATGACAAGAGGGGTTATACACTCAAGGGGCGATGGCAAGATATTTTCCGGGCCTGACGAGGTACGTTCCGCATACGATTCAGGGGCTATAGATCTTCATGCAAAAATAACCGTTCGGATGGACGGAAAGCATGTTAATTCGACAACAGGCCGTATTCTGCTCTGGGAGATTATTCCCAAGGATAATATTATGAGAATGAGCAGTATAATGGTTTCTTCGGAAGAGGACGCAAAGGCAATTCTTGACAAGATCAATAACGGCGAATCTTTTTCGGAGACGGTAAATGCGTATTCGGAAAGCTCCGGGGGGGAGACGGGCGTCGATATGGGCCTTTTGAGAAAGGAGGAGTTCAAGAGAATATTCAACGTCAACGAGACGGAAGCCGACAAGGTTTTTTCTCTTGATGAAGGCGGGATAACCGGAGTTATTTTATCGGAAGGGAAATACCATATATTCCAGATTAACGAGAAAAGGCCCGAGATTCCTTTTGATGCCGTCAACAGGGTCCAGGATAAAAAGTCTTTAAGGGATCTTGTCGATTATGCCTATAGAAACCTGGGTCCCAAGGCAACGGTTGTTCTTGCGGACAGGCTCAAGGATATCGGATTCAGGTATTCTACAGAAGCCGGTCTTTCAATCTCGATAGGCGATATGATCATTCCGGCTGCGAAAGAAGAGATAATCAGGAAAGCCGAAAGAAAAGTTTCGGAAATCGGCAGGCAGTACACAGAGGGGCTTATAACCCAGGGCGAGAAATACAATAAGGTAGTCGATATATGGGCAAAAGCAACAGATGATGTGGCCAATGAAATGATGGAGGCGATGAAGGTTGAACCCCTGAAAGACAGCAAAGGAGAGCCGGTGCTGGACAAGAAGGGAAAGCCCGTTTATGAAGAAAGCTTTAATCCCATTTACATGATGGCTGATTCCGGCGCAAGAGGAAGCAAGGACCAGATGCGCCAGCTTGCAGGTATGCGCGGTCTTATGGCCAAACCGTCCGGTGAAATTATCGAAACGCCCATAAGCGCAAATTTCAGGGAAGGACTTTCCGTCTTGCAGTATTTTATTTCGACGCACGGCGCAAGAAAGGGTCTTGCCGATACCGCTCTTAAAACGGCAAACTCTGGATATCTGACAAGAAGGCTTGCCGATGTTGCCCAGGATTGTGTTGTTATGGAGGACGACTGCGGTACAATGATGGGAGTTGATGTCGAGCCTCTGTTTGAAGGCGGAGAAGTGATCCAGCGTCTCGGAGAAAGAGTACTGGGTCGTGTTGCGGTAGATGATATTATTGATCCTTTCACGGATGATGTTCTTGTTAAAAAAAGTGATGAGCTTGATGAAAAGGCGGCAAAAAGAATCGAAGATGCCGGAATAACAACCGTCAGGATCAGATCTGTTCTTACATGCAAATCAAGGCACGGAGTATGCGTAAAATGCTATGGAAGGGATCTTTCTCACGGTGCCGCTGTTGAGCTGGGACAGGCTGTCGGAATTCTTGCTGCCCAGTCAATAGGTGAACCGGGAACCCAGCTTACGATGCGTACATTCCATATCGGAGGCACTGCAAGCCGGAGGGTAGAACAGGCCGATATCAGGGCAAGAGTCGACGGAACGATTAAATTTGTTGATCTTCATGTGGTAAGGAATGCAGAAAACCAGTATATTGTAATGAACCGTCGCGGCGGGAAATTTACGATTGTCAGCGATACCGGCCGTGAGCTTGAAAGCTGTCCTGTGATTTACGGTGCGCACATAACGGTAAAGGACGGCCAGAAGGTTAAAGGGCCAGATCCTGAAGTGGGAAGGTCGGGTGATCTTCTCGCGACCTGGGACCCGTTTACAACCCCCATAATTACAGAGGTGGATGGTACGGTTAAATTCGGGGATATTGTTCCCGGCAAGACAATGAAAGAGAAGGTCGACCCTGTAACAGGAAAGTCGAGCCGGACTATTATTGAATCCAAGGGCACTGAGGTCAGGCCGAGAATTTCAGTAAAAGACAAAGAAGGTAAAACGGCTAAACTTCCGAAATCGTCCGGGATGGCGCGTTATATTCTTCCGATCGATGCGGTATTAATGGTTGAAGAAGGGGATCAGGTAAAAGCAGGCGATGTAATTGCAAAACTTCCCAGGGCAACCACAAAGACAAAGGATATTACAGGAGGTCTTCCGAGGGTTGCAGAGCTTTTTGAAGTCAGGAAACCCAAGGATATTGCGATCCTGAGCGAAATAGACGGTTATGTATCAATTTCAAAGAGCACTAAGAAGGGAAAGCAGAAAGTAACCGTAACGCCGGTTGATTTCGGGGAAAAAAAGGAATATCTGGTATCGCGCGGCAAACACATAAATGTTTACGAGGGCGATTATATAAGAGCCGGTGAGCCGATTATAGGAGGCTCAGCCATACCGCAGGATATTCTGAACATAAAGGGTGAGGTGGCGCTTGCCCGCTATCTTGTAGATGAGGTTCAGGAGGTTTACCGTCTGCAGGGCGTGCGTATAAACGACAAGCATATCGAAGTTATTGTTCGGCAGATGATGAGGCGTGTCAAGGTTGTCGATGTTGGCGACACAGATTTTATTCTTGAGGAACAGGTCGATCGCGGAAGGTTTGAGGAGATAAACAGTGCTGTTAAGGAAAAAGGCGAAAAACCCGCTATAGCCGAACCCCTTATCCTGGGAATTACAAAGGCATCCTTAAGTACCGACAGCTTTATATCGGCGGCATCATTCCAGGAGACCACCAAGGTTTTAACCGATGCAAGTATATCCGGAGCCGAGGATTATCTCCGGGGACTAAAAGAAAATGTAATCATGGGAAGGAAAATACCTGCGGGTTCCGGACTTCCGTTATATGAAAACACAGAGATATCCCACTAAGCCGTTGTTCAGGAGTAACCGTAACATTGAAATGCCGTGTCCGGCATATGGAGCCGTAAGCCGTGACCGGCATAAGGAGTCGTAACAAAATGGCCAGAAGTGTAATTGTTATTATGTAACGGCTCCTAACAAAATGGTCAGAAATGTAATGGTTATTTCGTAACGGCTCCTAACCCCGATAAAAGGGATAAGTGCGTTAACGAAACTATTTTCTGCCGCTCTTTTCAGTACCCCCTTGAGTGGTAGGGAAACGCAGAAAATAGTTTCTAACTTACCAATAACACTCTGATATAGTTTAATTGTTTGTGGCGGATAAGCCTGAAAGAATCGTTTTGATGTATTATTCGCATGGTATGGCCCCTAACCGGATATTATATAAAGGGTCAATGAGGAAATTTCAAAAAAAGTTTTTTTATCATAAAATTGCTTGACATAAACCGGATATTTGTATACAAAACGTTTCTTTTTGTTAAGACTTCACGCTTTACGAATTTATAATATTTTTAAGAGGGGAATATGCCTACAATCAACCAGTTAGTAAGAAAAGGAAGGTGCAAGGTTACCAAGAAGATTACCACGCCTGCGCTTAAAGGAGCTCCTCAGAAAAGAGGTGTATGTACGAGAGTATATACATCGACTCCCAAGAAGCCCAACTCTGCTTTGCGTAAAGTGGCAAGAGTAAGGCTTACAACGGGTTCTGAAGTTACAGCATACATTCCGGGAGTAGGGCATAATCTTCAGGAACATTCGGTTGTTCTTGTACGCGGCGGACGGGTAAAAGACCTTCCCGGCGTAAGATATCATATTGTGAGGGGTACCCTTGATACGCTTGGGGTCGATGACAGAAGGAAGAGCAGATCAAAGTACGGAGCGAAGAAACCAAAGTGATTCTGCATCAACTATATTTAAATAAACAGAAACAAATGGTGTGATATATGCCGAGAAGAAGAGATGTGCCCGTGCGGGTTATTATTCCCGATTCCAAATATGACAACAAGGTTGTCACGAAATTCATTAAAGCGATAATGAAGGACGGGAAAAAGAGCCTTGCAGAGTCTATACTTTATGAAGCATTCAACATTATTGAAAAAAAAGGAAGTGAACCGCCGATCAAGGTATTTGAACAGGCGCTTGATAATGTTAAGCCTACGATAGAAGTCAAGTCGAGGCGGGTGGGTGGATCGACATATCAGGTTCCGACAGAAATAAAGCCGGCCCGCATAACTGCTCTTGGGATAAGATGGATAATCACTTATGCTCATCAAAGGACTGAAAAGAGCATGGCAAGCAAGCTGGCGGGAGAAATCATGGATGCCGCCAACAAGAGAGGTTCTTCAATAAAGAAAAAAGAAGATACTCATAAAATGGCAGAAGCGAACAAGGCGTTTGCCCATTTCAGATGGTAATGTTTTAAATTTTATTAAGCTCCTTTTATCAAAAGGGGAGGGTATTGGATATGGGAAAGAAGAAATTTGAGAGGACGAAGCCGCATGTTAACGTGGGAACGATAGGTCATATAGATCATGGGAAGACGACGTTGACGGCAGCGATAACGAAGCATGCTGCACTGAAGGG
>Ga0257141_1000083_pt1 | contig 14392 bp, 18 predicted proteins | sample saktaT_17_FD_193544 | JGI IMG/M metagenome (GOLD analysis project Ga0257141, IMG submission 193544) | Metatranscriptome of saline water microbial communities from Sakinaw Lake, British Columbia, Canada - sak_2011_1_27_36m (Metagenome... | ecosystem: Environmental > Aquatic > Non-marine Saline...
CGGCAACACCCATCACATCAAATATGGAGAGATTCTATTACGCCTTCAGCCTTCTATATCCAGGATTCTTTGGATGTCTTGACGATTTCCATAGGAATTTCTGCATTAGAAAGCTCAAGGTAATAGGTTCATTTAAGAGCCAATCGACAGGCAAAGTAATGAGACGCAAAGCCTGGCAAATAGTAGGATTCAAGAACCTTAAGACATTGGTTGAACGAACAAAGCCATACATGCTTAGGAGAGTAGGTAAATCAAAACCAGAGATTCTAACGAACTACATCTACACAGCTTTAACACCACAAGAAGAACATATTTATCAGCTTGCTGTTGAAGGAGTTCTAAGAGAAGGAGATAGGCTTCAGGCTGGTGCAAGAGTAGTTGATTGTCAATACGCAATAGATATTGGATTCTGCTTTGATGTGGAATGCACTAAATATTCGGAATTCTTGACATATGTTGTAACCCCAATAGTCAAAGCAAAGGAATCACTGATAGTATACGTACCGTATAAGAGAATTGGTAAGGAGCTACGAGTAAGGCTTGCTAAATACGTACCAACAGACTATCTTGACTCAGATGCATCATTGACACAGATTAGAGACGCAATTGAGAGGATCAATACGAGAGACGGAAGATCACGCATACTAATCTGTACGGACGCGCTATCAGAGTCACAGAATATGCAGATGGTAAACAACCTTTGCTATTATTCATTGCCATTTGAAGCTGTTACATTCATACAAATGACTGGTCGTATTTGGAGGAAGAACTCGCCTTACGAATCAATAAATGTCTTCATCATGCAAGCCCAAGAGACAATAGATGAATACAAGGATGAGTTAATCGCAATACGGGCTAAGCACATATCATCAATAGGTGAATACGAGCAGTTCAATAAAGTAGCTGAATCAGTAACAGACGCAATAGTTACAGAGCTTCGCAATAAGAATTTATGGAGGAAGAAGCCAAGACATGGCTGATCCATTCTGCAAAACATGTACATTAGACAAATCAAACTGCAATAGGCACGGCTATACTATTAAAGGAAGCCAGCTTAGGCTTTGCAAAGAGATATTGATACAGAGGCTTGTAAATTTCCTTGACCAACTGCAACTTTCAGAGGAATTCATTAGGAACGCCCTCGCCGACAAGCAGCTTATCGGTGGAAAAGAGAAGGTAATAGAGCAAAAGACCCTCTTAGTTTCAGCAATGGATTGTAGGAACGGTATGCGAGTAGTGATTCCAAGACTACTGCATTTATTTCCAACAAAGCGGTATTTGGCGCTCACAGCCCACAGACTAATAGATATATTTGTAGGAATAGATCAAGAGATAGAGACTTTATCTGAGCTTTCAGCATACGATCTATTACTTATCAAATATCGCTACTTATCAATGCAAACCGCAAAGATAGCAGAAGTTACTCAATTAGCAATTGAGATAATGGTTTCTGCGCAGAAGCAGGTCGTAGTAGTTGTACCACCAACCTATGTTGAAGAGATCAAGAGAATGCACGATTTCTACATCTATCCAAGTAGCACACCAAGTCAATCATCCAACCGCGGAGCTATCTGATAATGAATGACATCCTATTATTGATACGAATAGCAGTACAATTCGAATACACAGACTTATTCAAGACATTACTTAGAAGCAAGTTTGTCATGGATGATTCAATCTCAAAAGACATCATGGCCTGGATAAAAGACTTCTACGACAAAGAAGGACAGATGCCAGATTCCACTTATTTGGAGATGAAATACGAAGTCTTCAAAGGAATTGGATTATCAGCAGAGCCCAAAAACGAACACTTCTATGTTTCAGTAGTACATGATATAAATCAAAGACAGGATGTTAACGCAATAAGAATAGGGCTAGCACAGCTATCCTCAATGCTGGATGGAGACACAGCGCTAGCCTACGATAAGCTCAAAGATCTTCAGAACGATCTGTCAAAGACCCTGGTTAAGCCAAAGGAAGAACAGGTAATCATAACAGATGAACCAATTCTTTCATTCTATGCGAGAATGTCAGAGATTGCTGGTTCAATGTTGGGAATCAGAGCCCTCGATGACCATATCCGTGGCTGTAAGAAGGGAACAGTAATAACTATTTTCGGATTCACGGCCTCATTCAAAACCACACTCGCAGTATCAGCTGCTTATTACAACTGTATAGTTCTTAAGCATAACACAGCCTACATTACACTTGAAGTGCCAAAGTATTACCTCAGGTATATGTTATGCTCAAGACATTCACTCCATCCTAAGTTCAGAGGCATTCTTGACCCAATACCATACAAAGATATATTTGACTCTGTTCTAACAGATTCACAGATGGAGGCTCTGACGCAGGTTGATAATGACCTGAGAGAAGGAATGGAATCGGGAGACTATGGTAAATTTGCAGTCTACGACATAACAGACTTCTCGATGGGAAGAATTGAAGAGTTAATAGAGAACACACCAGTAATCTATGACGATCTGTACTTCGACTATATTCAGCTCGCAGGATACATGCCAACAGATAAGAGGAACTTTGACAAGAAAGGACTTGTCAATGTCTTCATAAACAAACTGCACGACTTCTCAAAGACATATCGAAAAGGAACAGGACTGGTCGTCTATCTGCTTTCTCAGGCCAACCGCGATGGTTACGTGAAGGCAAGAAAGAAAGGTGGACGTTACGATTTAATGGCACTGGCAGAAGCATCAGAACTGGAACGAGCATCGTTCATCGTATTGGCTTTATACTCGGACGATAAGCTTATTGAGAAGAATGTTCTCTCATATCAAATACTAAAATTCCGGGGAGGGCCAACGATGCTGGAACCACAATTAACGTATCTTGACCCGAAGTTTGCAGTAACTGGAGATCTTATCGAGATAGCGTACGACGATATAGTAGAAGCCCTCTTCTAAGGAGATGAAAATGGCTCTCTGTCAAAGATGTTACGAGCATATTTCGGACGAGGCCGGTAAAGCACCAACAACCAGAGCTGATAGGTTAGCAGCATACTTTCTCCTAACGATAGGAGGAATCTGGTTGTTCTTAGCCTTTCTTGGAGGATGGGTAGTATATGACTGGTTTCATAAAGGAGTATTTCCATTATGACACTAAAGAAGACATCAAACACGGTAATGCTTGTCTGTGGAATGATAACAACGATTTGTGGAACGGTTGGAGTAGTCATGCAGACAATAGAAAAGATAATAACAAAGACATTTGTTAAATCAGCACCAGATCTTTTTGTTTTGGGCAATAAGGAAACGCAATTCATGATGGTGCTTCCACAGCCAAACGTAATTTTATATGTAATGGTTGGTTTTGTAATCCTTGGCCTCGGTATAGTAATATGGTCGATAGTAAGGATTAGGAAGGAGAGGAATGCGGCTTAGGGATTTCGTTAACTCAAGGTTCTCTTTAAAGAAAACACTTGAAAGCCAAGGAATCCACGTAGGAGAAGGCTCATGCTCATTATATTGCCCATTTCATGAGGATTCAGCAACAGGACACAAGTCAGCAAAATTCTTCGAAGAGACAGACACTATCTTCTGTTATTCAGAACATCGTTCATTTTCAGCTTTTGACGCATTTATCCAAATAATAGGTATCACAGAGAAGCAGCTCCAAGCTCAAGCATTAGGGATGGGATGGGAGCCGAGTAACGCTAAGCCTGAATTCAAGCAGTCATTCAAACCAATTGAGAGAGGATCTGAATGGCATAACTTTAGGCTAAATCGTATTACCTTCACCGAATACATAGCCCACTTGAGGACTGTGTGGCAAGCAAATAATACACAGGAGTTATAATGGACTTAGGAAAGTATACACGCAAGCTAGGGACAGAAGCCCTCATGCCACATATCCTCAACCTTCCATTGAAGGAGATAGGGGCGGATACAGAAACAGAGGGATTCAACTCATGGCTGGATAAGGTAGTTGGATTCAGCATCTATATCCCAGAAGAGAACACAGCATACTACTTCCCAGTAAACCACCTAAACGGCGTTGAGCACAACATACCACCAGAAGTAGCACGGAACTTCCTGGACGAACTCTATCACAGAATTGAAGTAGCTTGGTGGTACAACATGGAGTTTGATACAGACTTTGTGGAGGACTACTTCGATCAGAACTGGGACTCCAAATCAAAGGACGCAATGGCAGTCGTCTGGAATCAAGACGTGAATGTCAGGATGCCTGGCTTGAAGGACTCTATGAAGAAGTACTTCGATTACGACATGATGACATTCGACGAGGTCACGGGTGGAGCGCCATTTGCCTATCTGGATCCATCAGGCGAGAAGGCTCTCAACTATGCAACAGACGATGCCTATGCAGCCCACTACCTTGGACATGGGTTTGACGGAAACAAGTTTGTGCGGCCATTCATAACCATGATGGATATGGAGACGGTCAAGGTAACCCGCATGATGAAGCGCCAGGGAATACCAGTCGACAAGGAGAACCTGGACAAGAGGATAGCAAGCCAGAAGATCATTGTAGACAAACTATTCAGCGAAATACAGATTCACGCAGGATTCCCGATCAAACCAAATTCACCAGCCCAGGTAGCGCAGGTAATGGTTAGATTAGGGATGGCAGACCTCCTTCCACGAACGGAGAAGGGCAACCTATCAACCAAGAAAGATGTACTGGCCCAACATCGAGATAAGCATCCATTCATCAGATCACTCACAGACTACCGTGTTGCCTCAAAGAACCTTAAAGCCTATTACGAAGGGATGAAGCGCTCATTGGTAGGTGAAAAGATACACATAAAGTACTTTCCATATCTGGTGCCCACAGGAAGAGTTTCTGCAGGTTCGGAGAAGGAAGGGAAGACGTATGCAGCGACATTTGGAATTCAGTCATCCCCAAAGTCAAAATCACATATCTGGTCATGTATAGACACAACGCAGGTAGATGCAGGTAAGGTAATTGAGATGTATCCAGAAACCAGTAGACAGGTATTGGACTGGATAATGGTACCTTTTGCACCAGATCAGGTTGGTGAGCACTTCAATTGTCTGGCAATCGAAGGAGTCAAGCCAGGTGGATTTAGGGAGATGTTCATCCCATACGAAGGAGAGATCTACGGACACTTCGATTATGGTGGAGAAGAGCTCCGCATTGCAGCATCGCTATCCCACGAACCAGTATGGATTCAAGCATTCAACGAAGGGAAGGATATCCACGAACAGGTCGCAAGAAGAATATTTGGCGACGAGTACAACATGGATCTCCGCAAGCTGATCAAGATCTTGAACTTCGCCTTGCTCTATGGAGGTACATGGTTCAATGTGATGAAGGCAATCAACCTGTCTGGAATAAGGATAGTAACGAAGGAAGAAGCACAGGACTTTGTGTATAAGTATGAACGAGCACTGCCAATACTGTACAAATGGAAGGCAGAAGAGATTGCAAAGGCTCACCGGTGCGGGTACATATACACTTATTTCGGAAGACAGCGATCACTTAGAAGATGGCTTAAGTCCACGAACAGGAGAGAAGTTGCCTTTGGAGAGCGCTCAGCCATCAACAGTCAGGTGCAGGGAACCGCAGGAGACATTCTACGGATAGCGCTGAATAGGTTGGTGAGAGACAAGGAGACATTCACAAAGGTGAACCCTAGGGCAAGAATGTTGTCGATTGTTCACGATGAAATTAACTTCTCACTTAGGAAGGAAACCATAATCGAGAGCATTACCTCCATCGGGAGCGCAATGAACTTCGATATCAAAGGTTTCCCAGTGCAGATGAAGACATCTCTGGAGCTTGGAACATCATGGGGCAACCTGTTTCCTTTCTACTTCGATGGTCGGAAGCTTATTCCAGAAACGAAAGGATTCGACGCAGCAGAAGCCGAGCTATCCTTAAACGACCTGGAGATCGAAGAGGATCTGCTAGCGGAGGAATACGCATGAGGCACGTAACAGTACCAACAAGTCTTGGAGATCAATTTGTGGAGTTGGACATGGGATCGAGAAGCAAGAAGTTCAAGGATACAATTCCGTACTCAGAGAAGCTTCTGAAGCAACAGAAGGGATACCCTAAACCGCTACATAAGATATTCGAATGGCTTTTTGACTTCATTTTAAATCGACGGAGAAGGAGAAAGTAGATGTCACAATTCGTACTGGATGAAAATGCTTCATTCGAAGAACAGGACGTAGACTACCTCAGTCATTTCGTACCAAGAGCAGAATCACTGGATGATTTAAAAGCAATTATGCTTGCCATCAGTCAGCCAGTCATGTTAACAATAAACCCAAATACACAGACACTCATCATTGCACATCCTGCCGACTACTAGACTTCCTTCGTATTAATACCATCAAAACGACGGAGGCTACGACATGATGAATAAGAATCTTGACACCCTGGCAAAGGAGTGTAGAGACCTGGGACTTACAGTAGTTCAGGCTGGAAAGCGTCTTTCAAAGGACGACTACATCCGCGCACTACAGGACCACTACAAGAGAAAGACGAATGACCCAGCAGTACATACAATGCTCGGGATTGACCCAATGTTGTGCTTCAGCTTTCACACCTTCGACGAGAGGGAGAAGGCAAAGTTTGCACATAACCCCCAGGAATGGTTAGTGGAGCCAAAATTCGATGGCGCCAGAATCATCATTCTGAAGATTGGAGACTCACTATCCTTCTTCAGCCGTAACATCTCAGGAGTGGATTACCTGCCATGTAAGTACATCATGGCACCGAAGGTAACCAAATCCTCAGATACGAGTTTCCCAATGTACCAGTACGACACAGACCAGATGACGCAGTCAGCCATTGGAACAGTTTTCGAAGGAATGCCGGACTTTGTTCTGGATGCAGAAGCAATTGCAGAGAATCCAAGGGTTGATACGAGACGGTACACGAATAAGGGATGTATTACTGAATCCTACCTGACAGCAACAATGGCCCTGATGGGACTCGACCCAGCACAGTCCATGAAATGCCAACGAGATCAAGGATTCATGAAGTTCTACGTGTTCGACATTCTGGCATTCAATGGACAGGATCTCAAACGAGAACGTCTACTGAAACGCAAGCAGATTCTGACTGACTACTTTCATCAGGTATTCGAGAAATCCGGCGGGCAGTTTGTTATGGTGCCCTTCACACGCAATGGAGCCGCGCAGGACGAATTCTACTTCAAGTACATTGAACATGGATTTGAAGGTGTCATCATGAAGAATGTCAACTCCGAATATGAGCTTGGCAAGCGGAGTAGGCATCTCTGGGTTAAACGGAAGAGGATTATGTCCGACTTCAGTGATATTGATGGATTCGTGACAGGATTCGAGCTTGGAGAACCAGGCAAGGCCTGGGAGAATATGGTTGGTTGCCTGCTTATATCAGTATATGCAAAGAACGATTCCGGAATCATCGCACCGCAGGAGATAGCAAAGGTATCCAATTTTGACTGGGAAGAGAGAAAGCGCATGACGGTAGAAGTCGATGGCAAGCCATGTCTCGATCAAGCATACTACAACCGGGTAGTAACAATTGAAGGGCAGAACATAACGGCCAGGAGTCAGAGAGTGCGTCACGCGAAACTGGTTCGCTATCGTCCGGACAAGAGCCCAACGCAATGTGAAGTTGACGAGAAGTTCTTCAGCTTCAATACCGTATTATAATAGAGCAAACCTGCGGAACCGACGGGTTCCTACACGGGCGAGGTTGTTCCCGATAGATGCGGAACGTAAAACCAACTTAGGCCTCGCGCTCAACATTTTAGGCACAGCATATCCTGATGCGTGGTAGTACAGAAAGGGATATTAAGTTGGTGAGAGCCGGTTAACGACCGGCCTGTGCCATTTTAAGGAGATTAGATGCCGACATATCTTGATTGGAAGCGGGAAGCGATTTCATGGATGGACAAGGTTCATGGAAAAGGAACAGACGAGTTACTCAGATTTATGGATGAAAAGGGATACTTTACAGCCCCAGCTTCATCCTCACCAGAGCATCACTCAGCATTCGTGGGAGGTTTATGCTACCACTCTCTTCTTGTATGCAAGTTTCTGGTTCGACAGCTTCAGAACTATGGTAAATGGAGCAACAAGGAAGAATACTATAAATCATTTGAAGAATCAGCAATCTTGATTGCATTAGTACACGATCTGTGCAAGATAGATAACTACAAAGACTCAGACGAGGAGCCAACAAAAGCTCAGTTAGGTTACCTTGTTGGGCTTGCAGAAAAGCATAAGTTCAAGCTTACCGCGCCAATCAAGAATCAGAAGAAGGTAGCTTCAGCTTACATAACATGGCTTAAAGAAGGAGCTAACGGGGAACCACCAGCAATACCAAAGAACGTTTATGAATTCGTGGAGACATTACCTCTGGGACACTCAGAGAAGTCAATTTTTCTGGCTCAGCGATTTGTTCAGTTAAGTCCAGAAGAAGCATTAGCAATAAGATTCCACATGTGGCCATTTGATCCCAAACCAGAGTTTCCATGGGATAAGATGTATAACACAGCCTGCAAGATGACCCCACTTGTGAAGCTTTTGCAGCATGCGGACATGGAAGCATACCTATATGAGACATACATAACCCCAGAACAGCTATCGCTGAAAGAGGAAGTAAAACCAAAAGAGGAACCAAAACCAATTCCAGCTGAAGCAGCATTGCAGGCAACCCTTGCAGCCATAGCAGACTCGAACATAGAGTAGGGAATTATATCCATCGTGGTTATATACTCCAGCATGAACATCAACGGTGGAGTTAAACTTACAGACATAGAGAAAGCAGAAATAAGGTCTATTTACGTAGATCAAGAAAGAGGGATATATTTCATATCGAAACTTCTTGGAAGGGCCCAGGAAACAGTAAGAGTCTTTCTTAAGAGAGAAGGATTACTAAAGACAGATAGACAGTTCAAGAAGATAGACAATAGTTTTGTCTCCAAGAGAACCAGACAACATGAGTTTTCAGTATCAACAAAAAGAGCAGCTTTTGAGCGCGAGAAAGGGATTTGCCAAGAATGTCATCAGGCCGTAGAAGGAGGGTGGACACAAGGAACATACCACCATACAAAACCAGTAGCGAAAGGTGGAGAGCCAACATTAGATAACTGTATGCTTTTACATAGGGAATGCCATGAGGATCCAGATGTGTTTAGAAGGCTTCATGGTTTTGACATTGAAAGATTACATAACTACAAGATTTATCCAAGGCAGCATGGGGAACTAAGGCGTAGACCTTGCCCATGGCAGAAGATTTCAGATAGTGAGTTTATCGAGGAAAGAAAAACGCTTACTGTGTATCAGATAGCAAAGAAGTATTCGATTACAGTAGCTCAACTATATAGAAGGCAGCAGAGAATCAATAAACAGTAATTATATATTATATCGAACGCTCCTATCGTAGGACGTTTGGCTTCTCCAACGGGGCCCGGGGCCGCGACCCCCGGGCCCCACTTAAAGCCTCAGTGAGTGAAGGCACTGTAGTTAGATTCCTTCACATCCGCATAGGGCCGCCAGCCCTCCATCGTTCTGCCGCTGCTGACCACAGCGGCAGAGTTATTTTAAGTGTCTATCAACGAGACTTCTTCGTATTCATCACAAGAGGATGGAAAGGAGAAACTCTATCATGCCAATCACAGTAATGGTCAACAAGGAAGACTACGAGAAGAATCCACAAGACGTCGAACTTATTCACAACTATCCAGGCGCAGAAGCAGATTTAATAATTCACTCCTGGGAATGCCCTAACCGCAAGGATAAAGCATTCGACAAGAAGATAGGAGACGGGTGCTTACCGTTCTGCAGAGTTAAGGGACCACTCTACATGCGTACATCGCTAAAAGGATTGGTCATACTCACTGGAGAGCATAACTACTACGACGATAGCGATTTCTTTGTAATCTACTGGGACGAAGCCACACAAACCCCAAAAGAAGCTGGATACGCCTCGACACGAGGATGGACTTATCCAAATCACGCAGAGGTAGATGCAACCCCAGAGATTTTAGAGAAATATCACGATTATCACGATCGCCTGGCAGAGCAGAAGAGGGAGGCTTATCGGAAAGCAAAGGAAGCAGAGCCTTCTGTAGGAAAGAGAGTCAAGATTACCAGAGGTAAGTATCATGATAACGAAGGAGAGGTTGTCTGGTTTGGACCAGACAAGTATCGTCGCTCCGGGATGGTAGTAGGCGTACGATTCCAGAACGGTGAGAAGGGATTTACTCCAGCAAAGAACGTAATAATTGTTACGGAGAAGTAATGGAACGCATACATAAGGTAACCATAAAAGAACCAGAAACAAGAGAACGAGTAAAGTTGGGGAAAGGGATATATCTTGATGTGGTTAGTGGCGGAGATGAAACATTCGAACTTATCGAGACCGACTACTGCCCAGATCTGATTTGCCTTTGCGAATAGGAGAACCTATGCGAGCATGGTTATGTATCTTCTTCCCTCACAAGCAGTTGTTCCTTACAAACATATTGTATAAGTATAGGAGATATTTAGGACTGTATCAATGCACACGGTGCAAGACTATAAGCACTGGAAAGGCGCAATGGGATGAAGATCGAAGATCTGATAAAGAAACTCATGGAGAGGAACACAGTAGACCTGGTTCCAGTAACCCGGCATCAGAATTGGCAAAGACATGAACGCTGGATGCGAGACCTGAACCTCCTATTACAGGAGGCTGACTGTCAACTGAAGCTGACGAGAAGGATACGTCTGTCACGCAAGAATGACAAGATGGAGTCAACAGGTTTCCTTAAAGGAGGGAGTCTCGAATGACAGGGACACGCTACAAATGTAATACGTGTGGGAATGAAGCATCATTTGTTCTCACAATTGCCAAACAGGAGACCTGGTATTACCATGTTGACCCTAACGATCCTTTCAAATGGACGGAGGAACAGGTAGATGAAGGTCACAATGACGGGACAGTATCCGCAGTAAGATGTACCTGTGGGTCAGACGATGTAAACCGAATCGAGGTATACCCAGTCTGAGTTATATACTGTTATGTCAAGCGTTGTCTCCTTTCTTACCGGAGAGCTGAGTATCGGGACTCAGCTCTCCAACTAAATGAATCCAATGGTGACACCCAACCTATGGTAATCCTTTCCCAGAAGCGAACGTTGGATGAAGATGGACCAGCCAACGGCTAGCCACCGTAGCCGCCAACGGCTTAAGTATTATTCTTGGCATGATCTTCGTACTTATATCAAGGAGACGAGATCATGAATGCAAAGACACGCAAAGCAATAAACAATGGATTATACGAAGCAACAAAAGGCTTCCATGACGCAATTCCTCTCCAAGCAATCAACGACATACTCAAGAAGCACGACTATCAACTATTACAGGAAGATGGGGAGCCTTTCCAAGGAATACTCTGCGGAGATAACTCGGATACGCTATTCCCAATAGGGGATCATCAGAGAACAAATAGTCATCTGTGGTTAGGTTGGTATCGCTTTTCCACAGGCCGCTACGAGATAACAACATACTTAACCTAAGGAGAATCCAATGAAGAACGTACTCGTCGCAATAACATTCTTTATAAGTCTTATGGTCATGGGATCAGAAGGACCCCTCTTCCCGTATATCAACCTCGTAGGATTGGGAATGTTCTACCTCTCAACCAAAGGAATGAGAAATGGCCGAACCACTTATCGTTAGCAAAATATTCAAACAGAGCATGACGAAATCCCAGTGGGTTTGGAGAGTAGCCGACGCCTATACATCAGGCTCACTGGATAAGAAGAACCTTATAAACCTGCTCGAAGCGGAGAGCCCTTCACAGGATTTCAAGAAGGACATCCTTCGTATTCTTAGCATCAACGATCAGGAGAAGTCGCATGGAAAACAAACAGAATTGCCCGTTTTGCCCTCCAGACCAATCGCAGCCGTGCATGTTCTGCCAGGGCCAGTCAATGGAGAAGGAAAGTCTACCAGACGAACCAATCCAAGAACTTCCACCGGCGCCAACAACAGTAAAGTTAAATCTGCTGGAAGGCTACACATCCAAGGAAATCAACGCAACAGCGATCGAAATCTATACGCCCAAGGGTGACACCTACTTCCTCCAGAAGAAGGAAACTCGCTGGACCTGCTCATGTACAGGATACAAGTTTCGTCAGAATTGCAAACATGTCAAGATGCTTCCGGGAGAAACAAGATATCCGCGAGCAATCATCGACGAACGCAGACTTCTAATCGAACCGATAATGAAGCACTACGGTAAGTTTGAGCTTTGTGGTTCATATCGGAGAGGACTTGAAACCTCAAAAGACATGGACTACATCATTCAGACAGACCCAATGAATTTCGCCGCCCTTCGACATGACCTCAACACAGCAGGAATCGAGATTACGATGGGAAAAGACGGAGCAATGAGAGGGTCAGTAAATGGAGTTGGAGTCGACATCTTTCGCTGTGATGAACACAACTACATCAGTCTTCTTATCTGGAGAACAGGTAGCAAGAATCACAACATCTTCTGTGCCATCAAAGCCCAGAAACAGGGAATGAAGGTAACCAAAGATGGGATTGTTCAGCCAGACGAAACCATCTTCTACCCTGGAACCGAAGAAGCGTTCTACGCCAAACTTGGACTTGACTTCATTAAGCCTGAAGATAGAGAAATGTAATTATATACCAGTGTAACAATACACTGGAGGAATACATGGAACGATCAAACCAGCTATCGGAGAGAATTCACAACTTCCTCGAAGGCGACGGGAAAGACATAACCTCAACACTTCCGAATCCACTGCCAGGATACAAGGCAGTTCAGATAAATAAGACCAAGATAGAGGTCACAGGAGAGAAGGGACAGCTCTATACTATCGAAATGAAGCGCTCACGCTGGGCGTGCAACTGTACTGGATTTAAGTACAGATCAACCTGCAAACACATGCAGATGGTACCACAAGAAGTAAGGCACGCCAGAGAATATCTGACCTCACTCAAAGATCAAGTTGAAGTAATCCTCGCCAAATTCGGACAATACGAACTATGTGGTTCATATAGAAGAGAGAAAGCCACATCAAAGGACTTCGACTATGTCATTGCCTGTGATAAAGCAGCCTTTAACGTTCTTCGTACTGAACTTGAAGCTGTAGGAATCAAGATAGCCACTGGCAAAGACGGAGGGATGTCAGGGCACTTAGCCGATGTTCCAATCGATATCTTTAGATCAGATCCGGAATCATTTGTAACAATGGTTCTGTGGAGAACTGGTTCGAAGGAGAACAACATCGCATTAGCAACAGCGGCCAAGGCAAAAGGAATGCAGGTTCTCAGAGATGGTGTCAAGATGCCAGATGGAACAATGATTCATCCAAAGACCGAACAAGAGGTATTCGATCTTGTCGGATTACCCTATAAGAAGCCGAGTGAGAGATAATGATAATAGAGACAGATGTTAGGATAAAAGATATGGGATCCATGTTTGATATGGAACCTTTCCATGGGGATAATCAGACAACACCATACAAGGATCAGGTAGCACTTCTTTGGCTTGTAGGGATGGTCGAAGGAAACGTCCTTGAAATTGGAACCTATCAAGGAAAGACAACGGCAGAGATAGCGAAGAATTATCCAGATAAACTTGTCTACACAATAGATTGTTTAAGTCAAGAAGATATGCAGCCATGGCAGAGAGCTGAGTTTCCTCCAATCGAAGAACGTGGGATGTTTGCAAGGAATCTGAGCAACGTCATCCTTATAAATGGTAATTCAAGAGAATTCAACTACAATGCAATTATTGACCCAATGATAGTCTTCATTGATGGGGATCACTCATACGAGGGAGTCAAGCAAGATACAGAACGAGCACTAAGTGGATTAAAGAGGCGAGGTAGTATAATCGTCTGGCATGATTTTTGGCCCTGGAGAGACGATGAAGCTTCAATTGGAGTTGGAGTAAAACGATACCTGATGGAGCTTTCAGAACAGTATGTAATTGAAAGGTACAAATTCCTGGATATGCCGGAGGAACAGTCAAACATCGGATTTCTCCATTTATGAATGTTATAGTCATTGGAGACAGCCATAGTCGCATATATGATCTTCCACCAGATATCTCTTTCAAGCATCTGGGAGCAGTAACAGCCCACAACTTTATTAATCCAAATAGTCCAAACAAGTGGATTCAGAAGCTTGATTCATTTCTATCAACGATAGATCCATTAGAGAATGCAATTGTCATTTCAGCAGGGGAGATAGACTGCAGGCTACATCTATACTATCAACATAGGAAGCAAAATAGGCTTTATCAGCAGATTATAAACGACACAGTGAGCAACGTTCTTGAACTAATGCTGCATACAAGAAGAAAAGGGTTTAAGGTAGGAATGCATGGAACATATCCTCCAACGAGGGGAGATATGCAAGCCGAC
>Ga0257141_1000085_pt1 | contig 14324 bp, 11 predicted proteins | sample saktaT_17_FD_193544 | JGI IMG/M metagenome (GOLD analysis project Ga0257141, IMG submission 193544) | Metatranscriptome of saline water microbial communities from Sakinaw Lake, British Columbia, Canada - sak_2011_1_27_36m (Metagenome... | ecosystem: Environmental > Aquatic > Non-marine Saline...
CTCCCTGTTTCCCTGAAAATCAGGCAGGCCCTGATCCTGGGACCGACCTACTCGGATTATGCCGACGCCTGTCGCATGCACGGCGTCGACTTCAGGTTCGCGCTTTCGGACGAAAAGACATCCTTCCGCCATACCCTGGATGCCATGGATATCGAGCCGAGCGATACGGTCTTTATCTGCAATCCGAATAACCCGACCGGGAACCTGATACCTGCTGAAAACATTGAGTCCTTGTGCCGAAGATTTCCGCATATCCGCTTCATCATCGATGAATCGTATCTGCCTTTTGTCCCGGAAGGCGAGGCAAAGAGCCTGATCAAGTCCGCCCTTCCCAACATCATCGTCCTGAATTCCATGTCCAAGATCTTTCGCATCCCCGGCCTCAGGATCGGATTTGTTGTGGCACATCCGGACATTATCGAAAAGATCCGCCATTACAGGCTGCCATGGAGCGTCAACACCCTGGCTCAGGCTGCCGTGAATTACCTGATGTCTCAAAAACAGGATGTCTCAGAATTCATCGAAAAGACCAGAACTTATCTTGCAGGAGAAAGACAATTTGTCATGACGGGTTTTCAATCTACTCCGGGAATCAAACTCTTTCCCAGCACCACCCCGTTTATTCTGGGGAAACTAGACAGGCTCACCGCGGAATACATCACCCATCGCCTTTTAGACTATCGGATATTGATCCGAGACTGCGGCAATTTCCAGGGACTGTCCGGTCAATTCATTCGAATATCGCTGAAAACTCACGATGTGAATCAGATATTGACGGACAGGCTGCGCGTGTGCTGTGAAAATGCGTTTTCCTGAATGAACGCAAGACATAAAGTTCTGGTGGTTTGCCACCTTGATCAGGGATCTTGAATCTGGAATTTCTGAGAATTGAAGCTGTTATGCTCGCAAGGGTTTTAATCGTGAGGTTTATAAACCTGAAAGTTGCTCATGGACCCGTAATACATCGTTCTAATTTATTAAGTATTTCTATCGGGGATACATTCCATCCAATAAAAGCCAATCGTGTCTCTGACACACCTTCCCATTTTGACCAGTCGCCTTTACCGCCGACAAAATTGACAATTTCCGTACGATTGTGGAATTGCACGGGTCCTTTCATTCGAAATACTTCCAGCGGCAGAGTATCGACAAAATGATTGAAATGGGTTTCATCTATGATCTGGGAGTTTTCGAAAGAAAACGTTACAAAATGATGAGAGTATAGGGACGCATCGTAGGGTTGATGCGAATTGTTGATATGTACACGATTGCGCGAAGTATCATTCAGCATTCCTTCACAAAATGCATGCATTGGCTTTAATGCCATCCCTTTCGGAATTGCCTGTGACCAAAACACCTCCGAATCAATGCAGCAGCGAACAGTGGGAACGACTTGGCAATGAGGAAAACTTTCATGAATTTCTTTTAAATAGGCCGAAATTAATGTTTTGTCCAACAGATCTATTTTATTAAGCAAAACCAGGTCGGCGATTTCAAGTTGCGAGTAAAATAGCCTGCCAAAGTTTTCACGAACCTCCCAAAAATCGGAGTCTAACACGGTCACAATTTTTTCCAGCTTTATGGATTCGGCCAGCGGAGACTCTTGCAAAACGGATATGATGGCAGTTGGGTCGGCAACCCCGGATGCCTCAATAAAAATCCGTTTGGGCCGGTACTGTTTCAAAACGTTCGACAAAGACAGCCTTAAATCGTTGCGTAACGAACAGCAGATGCATCCGCTGGTGATCTCGATGACATCAGGTCCGGAATTCTTCAACAAGTCTCCGTCAATTCCCACCTCCCCAAATTCGTTAACCAGAACAACTGTATCAGATAAGTCTGTTTCCCAGGAAAGAATTCGTTTTAACAAAGTTGTTTTACCAGAGCCGAGAAATCCAGCAAGAAGGTACACAGAGGTTATTTGATCTGATGGTTGTGCCACTTTTTTATTCATGAATTCCAACCGATTCAGAAGATTTGTTTCTCGAAATTTGCGATGGATCAGGTTTTACACCAATCAGGATGGTTCCTAAACCCTGTTCATCCATCCCACTGAAATACTGATTCTTTAAGTAGATATCACAGGGGGTGACCGGATTGGAAATAATGATTTTGCGCCGAAAAGTACACACATCTGGAAGGCACCATTCCGCCGGGATTTCGGGTGTTTCAAAAATGCATATTTTCTGCATGATATCCTGAGGAAAGGATATTTTATTTTTATAGAAGACAAAATTTTTGTGAAGAAACCAGACATCTTTTCGCGTGGACATCTCGGCAATACGGTCTTTATCTCTAATTTCTTCACCTACGATTTCCTCACCTTTTTTTACGACCAAAGAAGGATGACAGCCCTGATCAAACTCCATGTTGGTCAGGGCGACATATACTTTATCGCAATTAAGAACAGAACAAATTCCGGTGTTGACGACCTTTCCCAGCCCCATGAGTGATTTGTTTTCTGCATCAAGCTCAATATCATGGATAATCTGGCGATCTCCATCTAACAAGAGGCAGACATTCACAATTCCCTTAACCTTGCTTATCGCCTTCAGCATAACTTCATTCAGCTTTGTGTCGTCCATATCCATGATAATTCGATGTGATCTGATTTTCTACCGCAAATATATATCTAAATTCTAAATTACCACTACAATAAGTCATGAATTAACTGAACATTCACCTTCAGGGATGAAAATGTCAAATAACGACTCAAGTTATATAGTTATTCAGATAAATAATTTCCGATTTTCAATTTGGATAAGCGTTAAATTTGCCATAAATATAGTCTGTTGCAAATTATCTGTATTGATAATTTACGAAATTTAATTTCTGAAAAACTATAGTTCCGGTCACATGACCTTATCCTGGTTCGCACACTACAATCGTTCGCAGGCAATGATGATGGTGAAAAAACGGTTTCAACTCACTTGATCGATACTACAATGCAATGCATTGCATTATTATGACTTTACCGTGAAAATACATTTTGATATTCGGGGGCGACTTATAAATTATCATGTTCGTTTACGATGACTTTTCACGTAAAATAGACAACTTCAATTCGCTTGATATTGATCAAGGCTCAGGTTCCTCAATCTGGAATGTCAGTGTTGCACGGAGCATCAAATTTGTCAATTGTGATAAACAAATCAATATCGTGCCAATCCTGTATAACAATAATTCGCTTTTCTTTCTTATCAGAATGGCAACTTTCCAGACGCCAGAAGCCAGAAGGATGGAACCCACAGGCCTACGATGGTCCAGATGATCAGGGATGCCCCAAGGATCTTGCTGGAAAACTTTCCATAACCGTTCAGCCAGACCATGACATACAGGACCGTATACCCGGCGCAGGCAAATGCCAGGAAATTGCTTTTTGCAATTAGTTGTTTGCCCCCTGGCAGCATGGGACCTCCGTTCAGTGCCAGGAGTAAATAAACGATGGTTATGGGGACCAAAGTCAGGCTGGCATTGGCCATGGCTCTGGTGTCTTCCAATCCGGAAAACAGGGTATAGCCCACGATGCAGTAAAACAGGCCATAGGCAAAAAGCAGGGCGGCTAAAAAAGGATCCTTAAAAACCGCCGCTTCTATAATAGCAGATATGAGCACAAGCGTTCCTACCATACAAACGAGCGCCCCGGTCCCCTTGGCTTCCCCTTTGCCAAGCAGCAGCAGTCCAACAGGAACCCACATAAGGCTGATTGCCATCAGTATTGCCTCAACCATTTCATCCTCCTTTCATTATTTCCATTAAAATAAAATATCCGTAGTACCTATTACTTCTGCTATTTCCATAAATGAAGATTTAAAAAGAAAAATTATACTGAATCATCTTATAAAATACCGTATAAGTTACAGGGACCTCTGAAACCAACCTCATGAAAAAAGATGATTATTTCATTTTGTTTTCCAAAATAAAAAGCGGAAGCAGAAAACCGGATACCGGCCCAACCACAACCTCCCACCCGACTATCTGCCGAATCGCATTTTTTTGCGATTCGGCCAATCCGGGAATAATGAGCCTTGGTTGAGCGATTTTCTTTGCAACGTCGTTTTCCTGCATGGATTTCCAAACATCGATGGCTTTGAACATCCTTTCGTGTACGGCATTATCCACAGAGTAACCATGAGTAAATACGGGAAGCAGAAAGGCATGGGAATCAGTCTGATCGAGAATGGAGTGTATGATTTGCACGGTACCCAGAAAATTACAGGTAATAAGTAAGGGATCCTCGGCGCTTGGATGACCGATTTCGATTAACCGGCATTCTGTCTGTTCCATCATAACGTTATAGGGAATCGGATTTGTATTCAATTTAACGATTGAAGCCATGGCATTCGATAAAACGGCGGACAGTTCCGGACATTTGTGCGGCGCCACTTTATGTGATAAAATGGCTCCTGCAAATTCCACGCAGTTGTCAAAGCCACAGGCGCCGCAATCAATTTCAGGTAAGAAGCTACTGAAATCAGCGGCTTCAGGTGGGTAAATACTGGCCATGCCCTGTTTAACTGCCATCGAAACATCCCTCAAGGCCATCATATCTTAACAGGCTATCCTCTTCACTTAAAGTTGATTCATCATGCACAGATATAGCATGCTGGAGGCCTGCTCCGGTGGTACGATGAATGGTTTTAGGCCGAGAATAGCTGCGTACGTTAGTTTGTTCAGCCGATTATTTGTGCCTACTGGAAAAAAGTGGATAGCCCACAGGCATTATTCAGAGCGGTCCGTTATGGACTAAGGGCAATCCACTTCAAATCACACGGGTCAGTCAACAGCAATGAATTTTTGGGCGTCAACACCGCAATAAGGGCATTTTTTCGGTGCATCATTCTCGACTGTGTGACCGCATAGGGGGCAGATATGATAAACAGGCGTCTGAACGGCTGCCGGATCACGCAATGCTTTTTTGAACAGCTTGGCATGGATCATTTCTATAGACATGGCATACTCCAGACTGTGCCTGGCGTCGAGGGCATTTTCTTCGACTGCATCCCGAATCATGGAAGGATACATATTTTTAAACTCGTCCGTTTCCCCATCGAGTGCAGACTGGAGATTCTCTGCTGTCGTTTTGATACTGCCTTCTACTTCAAGCCGTGCTATGGCAAGGGATATTTTTTCGTCGGAATTCAGATCGACAATGATCTGTTCATCTGTCTTCAAAACACGCTGATGGGACTGTGCATGGACTTTTTCGGATACCGACGCAGCTCTAAAAAGGCGCGCCACTCCGGCATATCCTTCTATATCGGCCTGTTTTGCAAAGGCACGGTAACGAAAACTTGCATGAGACTCTCCGTCCAGTGCTATACGGAGATTATTTTCTGTCTTCTTCATTGTGAATCGCTCCTATAATGAGAAAGCTGTAGCATAGATCAACTGGCGATTCGTCATTCGCCAAAGGATGTGACCAATGCGATCAAATCAAACACCTTTTCCTTGCAGGCTCTTTCACATCTGCGACAGGCGACACCATCGCAAAAGGCCAGACTGATGAGTAATCTGAAATTCTCTTTTCCTGTTTCCATCGTCAGTGCATTTTCGGGACACTCCGTGACACAGGCTTCACAGCCGATACAGCCGCTGAATTGCATTGATCGCACGCGTCCGATATCGGAAACGATTTTGAGTCCCATGAGCCCCAAGTCAGGTATATCTCTGTTTACAGTTTTGATGACTTCCGGACGCTCTTCCACATTCTTGATTTCTGGCAGTCCATATTTCTTCAAAAATTTCTGATATTGAACAAATGGCATACCTTCGGTCCAGAAAGACAGTTCCAGAATATAGACTTTTTCAAACGTCTTGGATGCGGCAAACATGCAATGATGTTGTCTGAGGTCATCCGCAACCTTTTTCATATGCCAGAGCGCATCATCTGATTTGACCACATCCCTTGCCATTGCAAGGGATGTGTTGCCTACCTGATAAATTTTTTTAGCTCCTGCGGGAATCAAGCCGATTTCCTGAGCTTTAATGGCATCTACATACGTACCGGATGCGCCGGAGCAGTAGGCGACCTTGATATCTTGCAGTTCGATGCCAGCTTCATGGCAAAGTGTAATATGGCCTGCTCTGACGGCACCGATCGCCTTACCAGCTTCCAGCAGGTCATTTTCGGTAAATTTGATACCATTGGGAAGATGTATTTCCATATCCAAAGTGTTGATGCGGGGAATTTTAATCAGACCGGCTTTCAAGCATTGACTGATTAGTCCGACTACACCGGTTCCGGTGATTCCGACAGCCTCTCTTTCTCCGCGCTCAATCTGCTGTCCGGTAATCGGATCCACCGTATCTCCTGAACGGGCATTCATGTCCTGATCGAGAACAAAAGTTTTCAATCTTCCTTTTACGGGTTTGTCGGTGAGTGCCGAGCCGGAAAAACAACTATCGGATGAACGTGAAGAGCACCCGGCAGGAATCGTGGTTTCGGGTTCAAATTCGATGTCGCTGATCGCGCCAGGAAGCGCCAGAAGGCCATCTTCGATGTGCTGACCTTCCAGCGCGGGTCCGGCGGCGGTGGAGCCGGTATAAACTTTTCCGTCTACCAGCAGGGCAATTTCGTTATTGGTCCCATAGTCCGTTACAACGACTATCTCTTTCTGGTCCAACATGCGGGTTTGAATCATCATGGCCAATGCATCGGCTCCGATTTCATGCCGAACCGCAGGCGGTATCAAAATATCCACTTCGGGTGGCAGGTCAAGGCCCGATATTTCATGCGCCTTCACGATCATGGCATCGCGTTTGGGCGCAACCACACCCAGTGCGTCCAGTTTTCTTTTTCCGGCATAAGCCAGATCCCTGAACTCGATTTTCTGAAATAGAGACAGTTGTATGGGATTTCCACAAACCGCCAAGCGAACGACATGATTTTTTTCCACCCGCAGATTGTCTATCACCGAGTTTACGGCATCCAAAACAATCTGGTGGGTTTTCTCCAAACCGATTTCCAGGGCGAAATGCAGATGGTCTATCACATTGGCGCCCGGGAGAGGATGGCGCGTTGTGACAGCCGTTGATAAAATCATGCCGTCCTGGTCAAGATCCAGAGCTTGTCCGCGAAATCCGCTGGTACCCAAATCCAGTGCAATGCCGATTCTGGTCAATTGCCGTTCAACTCCTTTTTGTTTTAGCGTATCAGCGGCCGGATCGATCTGGTCAGTGGGATCCTTCAACCGGCGCCGACATTTTATGCAAATCCAGTTCTCTTCTCCATCGGTCGATATCTGGGGGTAATGCCCGTATAAATCATAATGGACATTTCGAATTCCTGCCCAGTAATGTTTCACCTCACTACAGGACAACCGCTTTCCCAAATCTTTTTCCGCATCCGAATGCCAGCGGCCGCATCGTGTACAACTCAACATGATCTTGATCGATTCTGTGACAATGTAATATAAATTCTGTTATGCAGGGCGTGATCCACGTACTTGAAGCATTTAGCATGTGAATGGACACCAAATGGTGACATATGTTACTCTGAGTTAAGGCGAGTTAATGCAATTCCGAAAAGAAGAACCGCAGTCCGTCATCCCGGGATGACCCGGGATGACGTTTTTTATGGTGTGTATCGCAGGTGTCTTTTCACGAACGAAGGTGTCGAACCTTTAATTTCGGGCGGCTTGAAAAACAATGTTCTTGGTCGATCACGAAATGGTATCCGCGTGCTTATAGTCCGTATGATGCCGGATTAAAACCCTTGACATTTTTATATTTTTTCAAGCAATTATCAATAAAAGTGCCTTCATTATCCGGCAAGGCTTCCAGGTCTTTCATCGCCTTGGTAAGAGCGTCATTTTCAAGTTTGGTGAGCTTCATTTTTTTGTCGTCAAGAATGATTTGACCTGCTTTTATCGCACCGGCCCTCGCACTGGCATAGTATCCTTTTTCACGGTTCTGAACTATGGCGTTGCCGATTAACCACGCATTGTCTGGTGCAAGAATCAGGCTGTGGGAGTCCCGATACATGTCGGAGTTGACCAGAATTTCCTTCATCTGCTGCTGATATCCAAGCTCGATGGCGGAGTTGAACATGGCGCAGTCATACCCCAGAATTTCGGCAAAGACAGACGTCGTGGTAGCGCCGAACATGTCATGGTATTCCACGGCTTCATTGCTCCACAAATCGCATACTGCAGCGATGAGGTTGCCCGCCAGATCGGAATGGGCGCAGGCACTGGTTTTGCCTTCACAGGAGATCGGAACGCCAGACATGGCCTTGATGATGGGGTCTTCGTATGCACAGTCTTTTGTTGGGCCCGTAGCACCGCACTCGTAAGCCACCAGGGTTCTGGATGCGGAAATGGCCCGTGCCAGAGCTGCCATGACATGGGGAACGTCCTTGGATGTCATGCCGCCGGCCAGGAACATGGCGGTATTGGCCTCGGAGCAGTTGGTGTCGCCGCCTGCAATGCAGTTGTTCTTTTTGGCGATTGCCACAATCTGATCCCACATCCATTCCATGTCGATGGCGCCCAGTACGCCAATGCCGAACAAAATCCCTTCGATATCGTTACGGATAATGGCATGGTCAAAAATTTCTTTGCCGCCCATGGACTCAATGGAAACAATGTCGGCATACTTGCTGACTTCATTGAATGATTCAAGGACTTCCCGAGTGTAATCACTGTTACGCATATCGACCATATCGGGTTTTCGCAAATCGGCTGGGGTCGACCGGTATGCAGCCTTCAATCCATATTTGGTAAGGTAATCATCCATCTGCTTGGCAGTTTGAGCGGCAATTTCACCGCCCCATTTCGGATTGTGGGTCATCTGAAAGATATGTTCGTTTTCAATCTGCAGGGTAGGGTGTCCGACAATAACCATTCTTTCCAGGGCATCGCCATTGGCTTTTTCGTATTCGCGCATCAGTGTTTTCATGGTCTTTTCACTGCCTGGCCGGGGATGCGGAACTACTTCAGGATGTACAAATCCACCGCCGATTACGATTCCTCTCTTGGTAGTCACGGGAAACTTGGCCGTGCCGAACATCATTTCCGCTCCATCTTTGTAAGCCATCTTGGTGATCTTTTTACGTGCCATGTTTATTTCTCCTTTATTATTCTTGAATGATAATATGTCCGTTGTTAACTGTGACTTTGCCCTCTACTGTCTGTTTCGTCGTTCTTTCCTCCTTTCGCGGTTCGTTAACTTCACGATAATAATTGCAATCAGTGTGCCACCGCTTCAGTGGATTGAATATTTATATCTTGCTGAAATCATAATTAATAATATGGTCTTTTTTGTGCTGCGTTCAAATGGGATTTGCCGTGTAACCATCGGTAACAGTACTGTCTGTTCAATGCGACATCCGGTGACAGTCTCATGATGAAAGTCCGTATTCCGAAAGCCGCAGATAGAGTCTCCGCCGCGTGATTCCCAGGACTTTTGCTGCTGCCAGTTTGTTGCCTTTGGTCATTTCAAGAGTTTTCACCAGCAGCTCCTTTTCGACATCCTGAAGCCGAATTCCGCCCTCGGGCAATTGACTAATCATGCCTGTGAACGGAGTGGCCGTGATCGCTTTCTGGCGTAATTCTTCCGGTAGATCCTGAATGTAAATTTCTCTGTTTGGACAGGTTACCAGAATCCGTTCCACAATATTAGCCAGTTCCCGCACATTGCCAGGATAGCTGTAGCGCAGCAGTAAGTCTTTGACTTCTTCGCTCACGAACGGTACCGGCAAGTCCATTTCCCTGGCAGTAATTTCCAGAAAATGATTCAGCAGCAGGGGGATATCTTCTTTCCTGTCCCTCAAAGGCGGAATAGTAATCGGCACGACATTGAGCCGATAAAACAGATCGTCCCGGAACTGCCCCGATTTCACGGCTTTTTTCAGGTCCAGATTGGTCGCTGCGATAATTCGCACATCGGTTTTGAGGGTGGTGTTGCCTCCGATCCGCTGAAATTCTTTTTCCTGGAGTACTCTAAGTAGTTTGACCTGAAGCGTCTTGTCCAGCTCACCGATTTCATCCAAAAACAGGGTGCCGCCGCTGGCAATCTCAAATTTGCCCTTTCGCTGATGTATCGCCGTGGTGAATGCGCCGCGCTCGTGACCAAACAATTCGCTTTCCATCAGATTGGCAGGAATAGCGCCGCAATTAATAGCCACAAAGGGATAATTATTGCGCATACAGGTCTGACAGATCATACGGGCAATTAACTCTTTTCCAGTTCCGCTTTCACCTTGAATCAAAACCGTGGCCGATGTATGTATCAAACTTTCTATAAGCCGGTAAATGGCGTTTATACCCTGGCTTTTGCCGATCATTACGCCGAAGCGATGCCTGGGTTTATCCAATTTGGTTTGCTGCTTTTCATGGGGATCTTTTAGCCCCATTTTTTGGGCAATTTCCATCAGAATCGCGTTGAAATCGTGTTTGAGGCCCGTCCCAGTATACTCGAAAAATCCACCGTTCTGATATAGAAACGAGCCCATTGGACCGGTAACCAAAATTGCTGCATTGGGCGCAATCCGTCTTGCCTGCTGGAAAAAACCACCACCACCCATTCCAGTGGAATTGATGTCGATGATAATGATGGATACGGTAAGTGAATGACAGCTCAGCAAGGCCAATCCCTGATTCTCATCCGCCACCAAAAGCGGTTCGAAGTCCTTTGAAGAAACAAGCCGCGGCAGTGACTGAAACGTCCGATACCGGTCATCGATAATCAAGACCAGCGGCTTTTCGACTTTCAGCGCTTTGCACATTATTGCTTCAGAGGACATCATTTGTTTCGAATTCACTCCGCCTCACGGTGTTATGGAAATCAAATCAGTATGTAGTAGTTTCATATCTGTTCTTCCGATCTACATTTCTGAAACTCCGTCCGGATCATCTCCCGGTTCAGGAATTTGCCGATAATGGACACTTTGCTCTCCTGAAACGGCCTGACCGGTTGCATGGATACGTCACCAGAAGCCAGTTCCAAAATCTTCCAGCCGGTATCTGTTCTGAATATCCCTTTTGCACGAACGATTTGGCCCAATTCCGACCCGGAGGCGGCCATCTGAAAAAAAAGATTGTTCAGTGGTGACAGGTCAAACCCACCGTCGGCAAACAAAAGGCCAAAGGATTCGTATCCCAAAGCGTCCGTATCTGCGTGAAAATGAGAATGCAAACCGGCATCTTCCGGGCGATCCAATATTCTAACCGCTGGCATAGCTGGAACTGTTTCCATGCCGATATTAGTTAGCGGCTGGGCTATCTCTTTCCGCTGTCCGCCCGGAAGAGTCGTTGAGTCACTTTGATTGAATTTGGACTCGGAAGCACTAGACAGGGCCGCATGATATTCATTCCAGTTTACGCCTCCGAATTCGGTCATAAAAACCGTCAGTTCAGGATTGATCGCGGTGATGGCTGACTGAATCACCTTGGCCTTTCGCTGATCTACCCGGTCACATTTATTCAACATGATGATATGTGCGTTTTCGACCTGGGATTCGACAAAATGCCGGTTGGCCCGATACAACCCCATAAAACCGGTGGCATCTGCAATCAGTATTTTGTGAATTTGGGTTATTACCCGCTCAAACAACTGCGCTTCTAGAATCGACTGAATTTGCCCAATGGTGGCGACACCTGTAGGTTCTATGATGATTCTGGAAGGCTGAAAGGTACGGCTGATTTCCAGAATCTGCTTCTGAAAATCAGCCTGAAGTGTACAGCAGATACATCCACTGGGCATTTCCACCACATTGCCGCCCTGTGATGACAGAATCTCGCCATCGATGCCCACATCGCCAAATTCATTGACTAACACCACGATCTTTTCATTGGAACCCCATTCCTGAAGGATTCGCGTGATAAACGTGGTTTTGCCGGAGCCTAAAAATCCAAAGATTACATCAACAATCATCTTCATTATACTTTCATGTTAAACGGTGCGAGACCGTCAACGGATGAAAAAAGGCCTCAATCATGGAAATCCATTCTTCATCCGCCCCGACGCTACCAATACAGCAAGAATCGATGGTTCGATCCTAGACCCCTTTTAGCCGTTCCATTTACTCCGCATAGATGCCCATTTATCACCGGCCAGTGCATCCTCAGCCATGCCTGGCGCCTGACTGGCTTCCTTGCCATAAACGCCAAGATCGTAACTTGTCACATATTCCTCACAAACTGCGCCGCCGCCACAGATAAAAGGAATTTCGAGACCGGCAGCTTTGAGTTGATGCGCGATTTTCGGAAATGCTGTCATAGTGGTGGTCATCAGAGCGGTTCCTGTAACCATCACGGGGCGATGCTCTTTACATGCGGCCACTACCTTGTCAACCGGTACATCAGCGCCAAGATCGACTACTTCGAATCCGTTGGCATTCAACAGGGCATTGACAATCACCTGCCCGATATCATGAATGTCGCCTTCTGCCGTATGTGTAACGACTTTGCCTTTTCTTTCCATGGATTTACCCATGGACTTCTCGCACTTGGCGATGCCTATATTCATAGCATCCGATGAGAGGATGACCTGGGGCAGGAAATATACGCCTTCTTCCCACAAACGGCTCACTTCGTTCATCCCAGCGATAAGCGCATCGTTAATGATTTCAAGTGCGGTTTTCGTTTTCAGAGCCTGATCTACGGCAGCAGCGATACCATCTTCATCTCCTTCGACCACGAATTTTGCGATGCTTTGCAGAATGGGATCTTTTGAAATCTGTTTGGCTTGTCCGACTTTTTCGAGGTCAATATCATAACGTTTGAAAATATTGGAGAAATCATTTAAAATTTTCATTTGCAAATTCCTTTCCTTACGTAGAATTGATTATTGAAATGGCTCCGGCAGGAACCACGTACATCCATTGTCAGATTAATCTGCAAGTGTCAGTCAGAGAACCGCAAAAAACCGCGGTGCTCTGACCTACCTGCTTTATAAAATTCATATTTCACGCTAATGCGCTTTGGCTACTTCCACCATGGCCAGAAGGTTTTCTATTGGCGTACCTGGTGCCACGGCACAACCCGGCGCCAACATCTGAATTCCATCTGCGATGGATTCCTCACTTCCGGCCCTGACCGTTTCTGCATCCTTCATAAAAAGCGTGGTGGCGGTATCCACACCGCCCATCAAGATAATATCCGGGCCACATTTTTCACGGGCCACTTTCGCGCTGGCTTTCGGCTCCAGACTCAGTATCTCTGCGCCGGTTTCTCCCATCCATGCGACAATGCCATCCACATTACCGCAAATATGCAGAATTTTAGGCACCATGATTCCTTCGAACTGGGCCTTTTGATAAAACAGTTCGTAGTCCCTGTACGTTTTTGGTGCAATCAGATCCGGTGAAGCGGTCATATCCTCGCAGGAAATAATATCGGCTCCGGCTTCAATCAAGGCTTTTGCAAGCATATTCCCGGCTTTTTGGCCCATTTCCAGAAACGGTCGCATCTTCTCAGGCGATTTAAAGCTGGCCTTGAGCAGGGGAACCGTATCCACCAGCGCCCCGGCGATCGTGAATGGCCCGATGATCCCGGCAATTATGGGTACTTCATCTTTCAGTTCCTTTTTTAAAATTCGGACCGCTTTCAGCAATTCCGGTATCCTACCGCGTGAGAGAAAATCTTTTGGAAACACCGGAGTGTCATTCAGCGTATAAGGCGTCGGATGTGCAATTCCTGGAATACCCTCCGTGCCGCCGGACTTAACCCCGCATCCAAGCGCTTCGGCCTCAAAAGTCTGGCAGAAAGGCACTCTTACCGCATCAAAGCCTAACATGGTATAGGCTGCCATAGCCTGTTTGGCCATATCTTCACCTTTTTCATGGCCGCTGGGCCAGAAGGCCTGTACCTTTTCCATTTGCTCGTATGTGACCGTGGAATTGGCACATAAGCAGGGCATCCGGTCGGGTTTCTGGTGGTTTAGCACGGCCATCACTCGTTCTTTGGCATTCATACACTTTCCTCCTGATTAAATGAAATTGTAATAAACAGATAACGAAATGACTGATGAGTGCGGAATTACATCATTCATCAGTCAAAGGCAGTTGGAATTCACGGGAGTTCAAGGGCAAATGCCGCATCGCTGATTCAATCCAAAGATTTAAATCAAAAATGCGCTCTTTACCCTCGAAAGAGAGGCATCATGGCATGAGCAGGTATCCTGGCTTACGACCCGGGCATACTCAGTATACAGCGCTATCGGCCAATAACTGAGTCTGGTCTTCGAGGATTCGGTTCTGGAAGAAAAACCGCTTCGAAGTATATTCCTAATTTTAAAGGAAATGCGAGTCGCTTACAGTTGCGGGGCAGCGCTGGATTTTCACCATCTTCCCTGCTATAAACGATGTATGAATATTTATA
>Ga0257141_1000086_pt1 | contig 14299 bp, 13 predicted proteins | sample saktaT_17_FD_193544 | JGI IMG/M metagenome (GOLD analysis project Ga0257141, IMG submission 193544) | Metatranscriptome of saline water microbial communities from Sakinaw Lake, British Columbia, Canada - sak_2011_1_27_36m (Metagenome... | ecosystem: Environmental > Aquatic > Non-marine Saline...
CCCTAATAGAAGGACTTTGGAGCCATGGAGCAATTCAATCAGCGAGTAGAAGATATCACTGTCAAGGCGCAGCACATGAAGGATCACCTGCTTATCCCTATCTTGGACGATGGAACCGGCAGGTTGATCTCCGACAAAAAAACCCGCAATGACCGCCTTGCGGCCGCAACGTCAGGAAGTATTTTCGAGTCCGCAGGCAAGGGCGCGACCACCATCCAGGCAACCGCAGCCGGTGCGCTCCGGGACTACTGTACAAAAATGAAGCGGTTGCCTTCAGACGAGCTGCTGGCCAGTGCCTTCCAGGCGATGGCAAACGCCATCGAGGTGACATCCGGGAATGGCGTGCAGAAAGTTGCGGGCATGGTGCTGGAAGGGGCTGAAATGTCCACCACACAGGGCGTGTTGATGCGTGATCGGCTGATCGGCCTGATTCTGCCTGTTATGCTGAACAGCGTCTGCGGAAACATCGTCTCTTTCATTCCCGGGACCTACAACCAATCGGAGATTTTCAAAATCTACCGGAAAGCCGGGAGTACCTTCGGGGACATCACCAAGGGGGATCGGCTGTTGTGGGATTACAGCGGCCAATACTCGAGCATGGATCAGCGGTACTTGACCGGTACGGGCGACGGGACCGACACGGGGTCTGCGCACGAATTCAAGATTGACTCGAATGCCAAGTTTTCTGCTGTTCACCCGTTCAAGAAAAAATCCATCAAAATTTTCCACGACCACAACCAGGTCGCCAAGGACGATGGACTCGGCAACCTTTCAGGCTCATTTATCGTTGATACAACCACCGTGACCGTCACCGGAACCGTCGTTTACTCTACCGGCGTTGTGGACCCGGTTTTCAGCGTCGCTCCCGCGCTTGGGATACCCGTTCACATCGGATTCGATGTTGACATCGAGCAGGACCCAACCCTGATTCCGCTGGTTACCACCGAGATGGACTCACGGGTGCTTTATCCCCATGAGGCCGCGATCTCTGCGGACACCACCCTGCAGGCACTGTGGGCAATTCGCCGGGAACTCAACATGAATTCCGAAAACATGTCCATGACGGCCATGCGGAATCTGCTTTCGGCGGACAAAGACCGGAAGGTCTTGCGGGATCTCTACTTCTACGCAAAGGGCACGGAAACCTGGGACAAAGCCGCTGCCGAACACTCCAACGACATTGGATTTTACTGGAAGGGGCTGCTGGAAATCCTTTTGAGGATCGATGCCGCCTTGCTGACCCAGACCGGCACCTCCGGCCTTGTCGGTATCGTTGCCGATACCGCATCAACCGCAATCTTTAAAGCCATGCCCGCACCGTACTTTTCACCGGCGCCTGGCTACAAATCCATCCCGCAGCCGCATTATGTCGGCACCCTGTTCGGGATGTGGGAACTCTACACCGATCCGGCAGCAACCGATTACACCTGCCTTTGCTACGCTAAGGGGACCGGTATCGGAGAATCCGGATATGTGATGGGCGATGCAATTCCGGCCATGTCATTCCGCCATGCGATCCAGCGCGACCTGGTTTATAAAAACACGCTGTGGGAACTGGCATATCGCGACCTTCAGCCTTTCGACGGCCGTGAATATTTTACGACACTTCTCATTTCCGTTTAGGTCTGGGAATCATGATAGCCAAAATCGTCAACAACCATTGTGACGCCAGGGACATCCGGGTCCCTGGTGCAAAGGTCATCAAGCTCCCTGCATACGGGTCCATCGAGATCAATCTCAGGATCGATGATGTAGGGGCGCTTGAGGTTGAATTGCGCAAGCGCGCCCCTGCTGCAACAATCGTTATCGAACCGCTTCCAGTTGTCGAAACTCAGGCCACGGAAGCAGTTCCCGAAGGCGACGATCGCGCTTCCGATTCAGCAGCCGAGGATATTCGATTAACGCCTATTCCCGAATCCCCAAAGCCTATCGGAGGGGTAGTCGTTCCAGAAAAGCGGAAAAGGAGAAGTAAAAAATGAAGAGCATTGTCACCAACGCCGCTGCGATCACCATCCTGCGGCTCATTGATAATACCCTGAAAACCGGCGGCGGGCCTATCTCGATAGGCGCGACAGTCGTCCAGGCGCCCAGGGGTCCGGTGGGAAAGATTTCGCAGGTTAATGGCACCACATGGGAGAATGTTTTTGGAAAGCCCTATCCCAAATATATAGCAGACAGAACTCAAATGGAAGGGCTCCGGCATTTAAACGACGCGGCCAAACAATGCGCCTACGTCAATGTCGTAAGGGTCCTCGCGCAGGATGCCAAGTTCCCCTCTATCGAAATTCTTGCGACAGCCAACAGGGCGGCATGGACGCCCTATACGCCCTATCTGGTAAATGACGTCATCACCATCGCTGAAAATGCGGTGTCATCAACCGGCACGATAACATCCGATGCTACGGATCCTTCAGACGGGGATTCGGTCACCATCGGCTCAAAGATTTACACGTTCAAAACCACCCTGACTCCCACAGATGGAGAGGTCCTGATCGGAATAAGCGCGGCAACCGCACTTGATAACCTTCGGGCTGCAATCAACCATACCGGTACGCCCGGAACTGATTATAGCTGCGCCGAGGCACACCCGACCGTAATCGCCACCACAAATACAGACACGACCCAGATCGTTGCAGCCATTACAAAAGGGGTAAGTGGCAATTCGATTGTCACCACCGAGCTATCCAGCCATCTGGCATGGGGACACGCAACCCTTACCGGCGGCGCCGATGGGACGGTAAGTTCAAAACTTATCTGTGTTGTCGCGCATACGTCGGCAGATGTGGAGCCAACGGCAGCAAGTTCCGACTGGGATGCGTTTACAACCCCGATAGAGACAAGCAACCAAGCATATGGTACCGCAATATCTGTTGCAACCGGGTATCTGTGCTCGATTTATCCGATTGACGGGGACCCGTGTTCGAACCGGTCCATCAAAATCACTGACATCGATGCTGTCAAGCAGCGGTTTACGCTGAAATTCTATGACAAAAACGATCTCGGAGAAGACTACCTGCTGGAGTACTGGCAGGTGGGCGTTAACCCCATAGACAAAGATGACATGGGGCGAAGCGTGTTTATCGAAACGCTTCTGGAAGAACGCTCCACCCGCTTCCGGTGTGACTGGCTGGCAACCGCCGATTGGGCGGACGCGATTGGCAGCCTGACCCTTATCGCCGCGCTGACGACAAATCCCGCATTTGCGGGCGGGACAAACGGTGGCACCCCAACGGCTCAGGATTGGATTGCTGCGTGGGATATGTTCCGTAACGAATCGATCCTCGCGTATCTGATGTTTGCGGCCGGGAATACCGATGAGGACGTCCTGCAGAACTGTGTTGAAATCGCAGAGCTGCGACACACCATGTTTTTCTTTGACGTGCCCTGTGTACAAAGCCAGAGCGTCGTCATGTCCTGGCTATCGGCAACGTCCATAGACACGAGATTTGCAGCGGCTTATCACTGCCCGATTGCGGCCAGCGACGAATGGTATGGCGGTAAAACCGTATGGGGTGCTTCCGGCGCGGCCGTTGCGGCCTGCGCAATCGGGGATGCCAATTTCTCCGGGGACATTCCCGGGGTACATTATTCCCCTGCTGGCAGAATCCGTGCGAAACTGAAACGCACCAAGGTCGAGTTTTTATTCCCGACCGATGTCGTTGACCGGGATGCATATTATGACGCCAGGATCAATCCGGTGGTCGCCTGCGACGGCGCCGCGATTATCGATGACGCCCTGACCATGCTCCACATGTCAAATTATAGTCGGTTCATCTGGGTAAACCGGATCGCCAACTATATCGACTACCGGTTTTTGGAGATGGCCTCCTACCTGCAACATGAGCCGGACGGGATAACAGCGCCGGGCCTGAAGCGCGGGATGAAAAAGATATTGGATGATCTGGTAACATCCGGTGCCCTGTCAAAACCCAGAACGGACGCTGCCGTTACCGGGATAGATTACACCGTGTCCCAGAGTAAGGACACCAACCCGTACGTCTTTATCATCGAGCAGCCGGCCATTGATGAATGGCTGGTAACCTGGGAGTTCTGCCCAACCGGTTCCGCCAGACGGATCGTTGGTCAACCGATATTGATTCTGTAGTGTGACGTAACACTCTGCCTATAACAGTTTTTTTAAAAAGGGGTAATTGATATGGACGAATTTGTATACAACGATGGGACCGACGACTTTCCTTCCTTTCTCGGCAATGTTGACAATAAAAAGGGCGCATCGATCTTTGAGGATTCCGGGGGATCGACTGCCGCAGGGGACTTTGCAGCACAACAGTTGCGGGCACAGGGCATGTCTTGTGTCCTGGAATGGGTAAATGGCGCCGACTTTTCAATCAATGCCCTCGACGTTTTGATCCAGGGCGTGGCTGATCTGGATGGAGATGGCGAAGTTCAGGCCGGCGGTGATGAGGAAAACTACTACAATGACATGTACGGTGTGGTCGCTGACGCCATGGTTTCCTTGGGGGCGGATGTTGACACAACCGGCAAGTTTCTGGACGACGAAGATGATGCCTCCGGCGAGGCAATCGGCGCTGCCCTGGCCGATAAGCTGGATACTGTCGGGCTTTCTGATGATGCCCTCGTCAGCAACTACACCATAGGCGCCGATGATGCCGTCATGGAATCCACGATCAGGGTGGTCCGGGGCGGCAAAATCGTTTTGAAAAAAAAGCGACTGCGCCGAATGAAAATTTCCTCAGCACAACGAGCTGGCCTTAAAAAAGCCAGGATGAAGGCATTTACATCGGTTGCAAGGCACAACCGTGCCAAATCCATGAAACTCAGGAAGCGCCGGGGGCTGTAATCCATTATGCCGGATAACGGACAAACACCAGACGGCTATTTTTATGGGGCCATGGGCAGCGAGATATCCTACTGGCACAAAATCTGGATTATCCAGGAAAAAGTGGTGGTAGTAGGGTATCTTGGGGAGGGGACATCCAAGGAAATTGTATCAAATTGGGATGCCCCTTTTGCTGACACGAGTCTGGAGAGCAAGTTCCGGCAGCTCACTGGGCTGGTTCGGACGGTGACGGACAAGACGTCCTTAACGCAGCTTAATAGCCGTCAAGTTTGGGCCGGTAACCAGCCTTACACCTTCAATCTGGTCATGAAATTCAGGGCTTTCAGCGATCCGCTTAACGAAGTTGAAAAAGCGATAGAGGCCCTCGAAATAATGATGGCACCAAACATACAGGGCGAATATACGCCTTCTCTGAATAGCCGGGTCCCGCAACCTGTTCAAATAAACTTCGGGCGGCGGCAGCTTCTGACTGACTGCTGTATTCGCAGCATGTCGGTGCCGCAGGATAAGGAGCGGGACAAAAACGGGTATCTGATCCGGGCCGATGTTTCGCTAATTGTAGAGACGCTTCAGTCAATCACAAAAACCGACCTGGAAAATTCCAGAGATCAATAGGACTTTTTCAGTTAAAGGAGACTTTCAATGGGAAACATCAGTGGCGTGCAGGCTAATATCAGCCTGCTGCGAGACACGTACAAGAAAATGGCGGCCCTCGGGGAAGTTATCAAGGGGCAAGATTTTGCATTGGAAATCGAGGGATATCCGGACCTGAAATATCTGGTTCAGGCAGCCACGACGCCAGCCCTGAAAAGGGAGGTCGTTGAGACAGTCGGTCCGCATGGAGTGAAGTGCAACCAGCAGGGCCGGTTTGTGAACGAGATCGATATGCAGGTCACGTTCAAAGAAGTAACGTCTGCCGCTGCATATCAGGCGCTAACGTCCTGGGTGAAAAACAAGGAGTATCGAGAGGTTACGCTTACCCTGGTTTCTGAGTCCGTAACATCTGCCTCAACCGATCACACATGGGTCCTGGAAGATTGCTGGATCGAACTCGACGGCGGTGACCTGTCCGTAGAAGATGCGGTGCCACTGAAGCCGTCAGGAACCCTCCACGGCAACTACTTTCCGGAGTAATCCATATGACACCGACCGAGGCACTTGAAGACGCCAAGCTGCAATTTAATCCGCTGTATTTTAATGAACCCCCAAAGCTCGTGGCCTTACTGAGACGGGCCTTGGGGGTTTATCAGGATAAGGCCGGGGTTATAAAAAACGTAAAGACGGCAGATATTGTCGATACGTCCGTTGCTATCCCTGGCGATATGCTCTCGTGCATTTACGCCAGCGATAAAAACAGCCGATACCACGAGGCTTTTCAAAATGACAGCACCCTGTATGTCGAGCCCGACCTTGACAGCGCCCCGCCCTATACCTTTTATTATTTTGTAAATTTGCGGGACTACGATCTGGACACAGACCTGCCCAATGGGATCGTCGGGACCATCATCGATTATATCGTTTCACTGATCGATATCCCCAACACTGAGCGTGCAAGGGCCGTAGCACTGGCAACCGGTCGGCAGCTTGAGCTCCCGTCGAACGATGAGATGAATAACCGCAAGGCCATTGTCGAAGCGTACATGGAAGACAACAGGGCGATGGTCCCCATGCTGTCTGTATTCTAAGTCTCAATCCTTTTCCCGGAAGGCGGACGGCATGGAAGATTTCAATAAACTCAGGTTGCTTGCGCGACAAATAATAAAAACGGATTTCCGGCACGGCTGGCAATTTCGAGTCGAAATCGTCAGCGGACACTCTGCTGATCCCCCATCTGACTTTGATATCTACGTCAAAGACATTACCTACGATCCCATTGAAATCGAAACCGAAACCGAAAAAATCGCAGGCCACACATTTACGTGGCCGGTAGCATCTGCGCCGGTCACAGTATCGATGACCATGCGCGACAATGTGGATGAGAGAATCCGGAAATGGTTTGAGGGACTTACCGATATTATCGTAAATAAAGACGGGACCGTTTCGCTTATCAAGAAAATCGAGATTGAATTGAAACGGTACGCCCTGGGGGCCGACGGATCAGACCAGGGTGATCCGGATATACTGCGGGTAATCCCGACAAAGCTGGGCGGAATAACAGAGAGCCGGGAGGACGGGAACAACATCGAGTACCCGATAGTATTTGTACAGCATAAAACATCCTCTGAATCTTCAGAATAAACAGGAGAAATATGAACATACCCCCTTTTACATTGCCGAGTAATCCGTCAAAAAAGATATTCCTGCGAGAGGCTACCGTATCTGATGCGCTCGATTTTTGTGATTCAGACCCCAGCATGGAAGAGCATTTGACGACAGCGTTTTTAAACCAGGTCCAATGCGTTGATCCCGTTCATGGGTTTTCTGATTCGGGCCGGTGGACCGCGGATGATCGGCGCCTCGGCCTGTACTGGTACTGGCTGCATACCGCCGATGATGCGAAGACACAGCTAAAATACAAGTGCGGGCATTGCGGCAAGGATCATGTAACCACTTATGACATGCGGGTCCTGGCTGACGGGTATAAAGCTATCGCCGGAAAACCGGAGCGTGAATTTGTTTTTAATGGCGAGCCGGTGCTTATCCGCCCGTTGACAGGCGCCGACATGGAGGCCCTTGAAATGATGCGTGTCGCTGTTCTTCCGGACACGCCCAAAAAAGATGCCAGAAAAATCTACTCCCAAATCCGCCTGACAGCTTTGATGCGGAGTCTTTGGTTTTCCAGCACCGGGATGGATGCAGACAGACTTGCTGCAAACGAAAAGAAAATCCTTGCGATGTCGATATCTGATTTAAGGGCGCTTACGGGCATCGCTGCGGAGAAAATGACCGAGATGGAGCATGGGCTTGAAACCGTTATTGACCCTGATGACAGCCAGATGTTTTTGAGCATCCGGGTAAATTGCGAAACAAGTGGAGGTGAGACCCTTTTGAGGGTACCGTTTCGGAGTTTCGTCAACATACCGTTGGTATAACAGGTATTCGTGGCAGGTAATCATCAATAATCTGTGTCTATGGGCAGGCCAGGGCGTCAAGGATATCCTGGATACGGACATTCGGATCATCCTTGATCTCGAATCAGCGTTGACAAAAAAAATGAAGAGTAAATGATGGCAAATCCAAAAAACAGCGTAGTCCCTATCCTCGTCGGCATTAAACGGGATATCAAATCTCTTCTGAATGCTTTTTCATCGGGCGTGACGCATCTTGCGGGATCCGCAAGCCTTGGGCGTAGCCCCGGCAGTCCAGGCCAGAAGCCAGGTGCTGAAATTGTCATCAAACTCGAAAGTTCCGGCAAATCATCTTTCTCTGAATCCAAAAAGGTTCGCGTCAAGCAAGCTGGCGGGCGGAATTCGGTGAATATCAGCGGACAGACTGGCGTGATCAATAAGCCGGGGAAAATTGATACCAGCCCGGCAGAGATAGTGGCCTCGCCAAGGAGACCTGGTGACGGCGGTGGGATCGAAGCGGTTAAGGCCGCCGCTGCTACACCAAAGGCAAAAAAAAGAAACGCGGCAGGCCAGTTCCAAGGAACCGGTACAAAAAGTCAACAGGCGCTTGAAGACAAAAAACAACGCGATGATTTTGCTTCGCAAGAGGCGAAGGTTATCGGCAGGGCGGATTCTTTTCTCTCCAAAATACTTGGGGCAGGGGCCGATGTCGCAAAAAATGCAGACATGAGGGAAACGGCAGGGCTCGCGACGCTGGGTCCTATCATGGGTGCCGTTACAGAGATGTCACAGATTGGTGCCAGTTTTAAGGATACGGCCACTGGTATAATCGATAGATTCCGTGGAGGTAAGGATAAGGCTTCGGGCGGGCCAGAAGCTCAGGTGGCAGCAACAGTAGATGTTAAAAAGGCCGTTGACGAAAGCGATAAGGCACAAGAATCAAGGCACAAACAGCTTCTTGTCGCTGTGTCTAAAATCAATGAGCCGGTATCCTCCCCGGGGATGGTGGCTCATGCGGAGATGGTTTCCCAAAAAGACAATGCAGGCCCTAAAAGCACAAAGAAGACAAAAGAAGACAAAAAGCCTGCGGGGATTTTGTCTAAGCTTGCAGGGCTTCTCATGGGTGGCGGAACGGACGCTGTCACCGGGGCTATCGGAGGGACTTTGATCGGCCGCATGTTGCTGGCGGCGGCGCCTGTCATTCTTACGGTGGCAGGTTCAGTGGCCGCGTTATTGGCTGCGGTCTATTACGGGAAGAAGGCGTGGGACGATTTTAACGACACGGCAGGTCAAAAACACGCATTTGGTATTCCAGAAAATCAAGATGCGAGCCTTGTTGATAAGCTGCGGTATGTTTTCGGAAAAAAGAAAAGTGATGCCGAAGAAAAATCTGACGCAGATGCAAGATTTAATAAATTCATGGATGAATACACTCATGGCGAATACAAGCCTCACGAAGGCGCTGGGGCCGATGCATTAAAGTCGTCACACATACCGCACGAAGGTAAATCATCACATACCGGTACCGTAGGGGCAGGCTCATCGACACTCGGGTCCCTGTCACGGCAGTTTGAGTCAGGTGGAAAGCCTGACGCTGTGAATAATAATGATTCCGGGGGCTCTGCGTATGGAACCTATCAGATGCACTCGGGCGGTACGGTCGGGGATTTTATCGGAAAAAGTAAATGGGCGCCTGATTTTAATGGCCTTCAGCCCGGAACCCCGGAATATGGAAAAAAGTGGAAAGAGACCTACAAAAAGGACCCCGAAGGATCTGCCGCAGCGCAGCAGGCGTACATTGAAAAGACACATTACGAGCCTACGCTGAAAGCGGCTAAAAGTCTTGGCATCCCAGTGCAATCCAAGGCAATTCAAGAAGTATTGTTTTCAACGGGAGTGCATCACGGACCTTCCGGCGGACCGGAGATTATTAAAAAAGCGTTTAAGGGCGTGGACCCATCGACGCTGACAGAGTCAGAAGTGATGGACCGGATATATAACGAGCGGGGCAGGAAAAAAGCGGACGGGACCCTGGTGCATTTCCCGCGGGACAAAAGCGTGGGAACTCAAGCGGCACTATCCGACAGGTTCACGAAAGAACGGCAGGCAGCGGGGGCCATTGCCTCGATCAGTTCTCCTGAGCTTCCTACCCCGGCGCCGATAGTAAAGCAGCAAGATGCCCCGCAGCAGGTGGTTTTTGCGCCCGGGCAGTCACCATTTTCCCAGGCAACACCCGAAGGTGGATTATGGGCGCCGCCCCAGATAAACCGCAGGCCAGACCCGCCTCGACAGCAGTCGCAGCCACGGAAGCTTGAATCAAATATTCCGATGGAGTTTGACGACTTATTTTTAACCTTAATGGCACATGACCTTATGTGAGGGCGAAATGCTTGAAGAGATAGACCATTTGATGGAATTGTCGATATCGTGCCAGGACGCCCTTACCAGATATACCGGACCGGATGCCCTGAACGACCGGATTTCAGAGTGGTTCGAGACCCCTGAAGGGACAGTTGCGGATATTCCGTCATGGGGAAACATGCTGGGCCAGTTTAAACACGAGCCGCCTTCGGTTCATCTTGAGGTTTACATGGAGGCCAAAATCATATCGAAGCTTTCAGCCGACTGCGGGGTCCCGGTTTCGGGGATACGGATCGACTTTCTCGACATCGATCTTTGCCGGGTCCAGATTAAATACTCGGGCGGCTCTTTCGACAGTGGAGTGACTCTTAATGCTCTCAAATGATGAAGCGGTAGCACAATTCAAGGAGATACTGGGATCAAAAGAGGGGTGGAGATACCTCAAGGACTCCCAGTTTTTCAGTCATCTATCCACTTTCCAGGCGTGGGCGCTACGCTCCGCGCAGTTCGATGCAGAGCGGACCCTTCAGGAGTTTTTTTTATCTACCGCACTGAACAGGTCCAGCATCTCCGCACAGGCAGAGGACAAGGGGTATCTGCCACGAACGCCGTTCCCGTCTTTTGGTGGCATTCAAGTTAAAAATAATGGCGTCAATCCGGTTACGATACCAATTTATCAAGGGTTTCAGTCAAATATCGGGCTGCAATACCTCATCAAATATCCGATTACGATTTTATCCGGCCAGTCGGCGGAGGCTACATGCTATCAGCTTACCCGAACGGTCGTATCCACGGTTGTGCCAGAGACAACGCCATTTTTTGAGATCCTGTTTGACATCAGCCTGACTGCATCCATCCATCAGGTTGATGTTGACATTTCAGACGAAAGCGGCTTTGTCACATGGAGTCTGTCGCGACAACTCAGAAACGCCGGCCCTGCATCAACGGTGTATGACCTTTTTTATTCCCATGACGGTCAAATCGGGGTGCGGTTCGGGAACGGTATTTTTGGCAAAAAGCCGGAGGCGTCAAACACTGTGCGGTGTACGCTATGGCTTACCTCCGGTGACACAACGCTGCTGGAATCGCTTCCGCTGCTACCGATAGGCACCGTAACGGATTCCATGGGCGTTCAGGCTTCCATTGATATCAAGACCATCACAAAAATAACAGGCGGATTCGGGGGGGAAAGTACAGAAGAGCTTCGGAAAAATCTGATGTACTGGCCGCTTTATAACGACAACCTGGTGTGGCTTGAAGATTATGAATTCTTTTTGCGGCGGCAGATCCCCGAGATACGCTGGTTAAAGGTCTGGGGAGAGAAAGAGGCTGAGGCCGAGGCCGGGTTTTCGAATGCCGGGAACATCAATAGTATTTTCGTTTCTGCTTACATTCACGGGGCAGTGGATACCGAGGCCCGGATCGTGAGCGTATTCAATGCCATAAAGCTCTATAACCGCCGAATCCGTTGGGTCGCCCCAGAGTTTGTCACAGCCAATATAACGCTCGCGGGGAAGATAAGCAGGCAGCGCACCATCGAAAACGTTTCATCAGATATAACCGATGCGCTCTCGGCCGCATATGGCAAGGATTCTGCAACCAGGCGTGACCGGATTTTGATCAAGGACGTTTATCAGATCGTTTCCGATACCAAAAATTTCGGTGATTCCGGAGCGTCGTTCGCGGTTACGGTTTCCGGCACGACTCAGACAGAAAAACTCAAACAAATGCTCTGCCTCGGAACCATATCGTTCGCACTGGAGTATCTATGACGGGTTGGTTAAAGAGCAGGCTCTCCCCCGTAAAGTCCGAGACGCAGCGATGGATAGAGCTTGCGGAGGCCAATGAAACATTCTGGGCGGCGCTGTCTGACCCGGGTGTCGAATATTTAAGGTCGCTACGCTCCATATTTTCAGCCGCGCCGGCGGGCCGTGCGCTTCTGCTGCGAAACATGGGCGGGTATTTTGAGGACAACCTGCCAGATGACAATGTTCCGATAGCTGTTTTATGGCGCAAACACGAACTGCTGATGAAGCAGACCACGGTACCGCTTGAGAATCTGCTGCTTAGGGTCGGATCAGAGGCAGAATGGGAGCCGTTATGGGCATTGTCCAGCGATACCTACGGCGCAGCTTTCTATATCGCGTCAGAATTGCCGCAGACAAGCAGGCTGGATGGGACGTGGAAGATTAACGGCTCCAAGAAGCTATGGCCGATGCAGTACATGACATCCAGGGGTGTCATGGCGATTGATTTAAACGCTGTCCGGAATTATGCGGACCATGAGGTAATCCGGCACCGGGCCGCCATGCTCAGGCCCGCACATATTGTTTTCGACGGGTTCCGGTACCTGGGGCATAGCGAGGTAACATTGGTTGCCAATACTCAGCCGAGGCTCGATGGAACGTGGAAGATTTCGTCTCCGACAAATGCCAAAATTAAATCATATCCGCTGTCGCATGATGACATGATGTCCAAGTCGGTGGGTGCTCTGCTGGTTTTGGGGCAAACGATGAGCGGCCTGCAGACATCAACCGCGACAAAGCCGGTAAGGGTTATCGACAACGGCAACACCATAGATTTTGTTGGTGTGGCTCAAAACGGAGATTTTGTTGGTAGCGAAATTGGGGCCGCCGGGCTTCGGATAGGTGGAGTTATCATGGCTCCATTTCATTTTCTAAAAAAGCAGAAGGCTTCTGACGACAGTTTTAAAATCAAGATCACGCTGAGGTTCAGATAGGAGATAAAAGTATGGCGATTCCATTTTCAACCATCACGCAAATACCGATTACGGACCCTGCAGCAGATGCCGAGCCGAGTCTGTGGAATACGAGGTATGCCGAAATCGACGACAACTTTGCCTATGTCCAGGGCGAGATTACCGATATCCAGTCCGATATCGATGACTTCAACGCGAGAATCGGGGTCGTTGAGGTCGAAGGGCCGCTCGCGATTACAAAAGCGGTCAAGTCCGACTGGCATTACCGGATAAACAAAACCGCGATGGAGCTTTGGACGCCCTACTGGACGCTTCTTTCCATGCAGGCGAAACCCGTTACGGCCGCTATTGCCGGAGATGATTCTGTCGATGTATCCGATACCACCGGCCTGACGGTAGGCGGAGAATATGTCATTGCGGATTCGGTGAATAAGGATGTCGTAAGGGTAAAACAAATCCTTACTGCCCAAAGGTTTATCGCAGAATCTGTCATGCAGCACAGTTATTCATCCGGAACAACGATATCGAGGACCAGTTTTACAGTCAATCAGGCCCTCAGCAAGGCCGTGGTCCATGAGGGGGATGTATATCTCTGCGGACCTATCGTCTTGGGAGATGCTATCGCGAAATCGTGTGTTATCCACCGAAACACCCATGCGACCATGTCCTTTTATTTTAAGGATGCATCGCATTCGGATTGGACCGTTGTTCCGGTCGGTTGGGCAAGGACGCTGGAAGACGGCACGATTGAAAGCGAATATATTTTTAAGGCTGATGGCGGCGGAATACATTTTAAGATCGTGTGTGATGCAGACGGAGGGGCGGCGGCTGCCGAAATCTACGGGATTATTTTTTTATCCGAATATTCCGATCTTGGCGGGGCACATACCCCTCCGGACAACCCGGTCAATTTAACTCCGGCCGCAGGCGCCACGGGCATTATTGAGTGCCCGCAACTTGAGATTTCTCCCTATTCATCCAGCGTTGCGTCTCCGCAAGTAGCGATACGGTTTCAGGTTGCCCCGGTAGTTACTCCGGCGGAAAATATATGGGTTGAAGCAAATATTGTATGGGATTCCGGGCCGCTTGTCGGCGCTTTACTATCTGCAAGTGTTCCTGGGGGGTTATTGCTTTCCGGAACGATATCGTATCAATGGCGAGCGGCCGTGTGCGACTTCGAGCGGACGTGGTCGGATTGGTCTACGCCAACGGCTTTTACGACAAAAGCATCCTTTGTTGTTGCCACGGTTACGGCGCCGTCGCTTACATCCCCGATAGGCGGGACTACGGTATCCGTCCTGACGCCAACGCTTACGACAGGGGCTTTTGCCGTTGCAAACGGGACTGATACCCATGCGAGCACCCAGTGGCAACTCCGGACATCAATCG
>Ga0257141_1000088_pt1 | contig 14225 bp, 8 predicted proteins | sample saktaT_17_FD_193544 | JGI IMG/M metagenome (GOLD analysis project Ga0257141, IMG submission 193544) | Metatranscriptome of saline water microbial communities from Sakinaw Lake, British Columbia, Canada - sak_2011_1_27_36m (Metagenome... | ecosystem: Environmental > Aquatic > Non-marine Saline and...
ATCGAACCCTTCCAACTCACGGCCATGACGGAATCAGAAAAAAAGCCGAACAGGCTTGCCCTTGAAAAAAGTCCCTACCTCCTGCAGCATGCCATGAACCCGGTGGACTGGTTCGTCTGGGGAGAAGAGGCTTTTAAAAAAGCAAAAAACGAAAACAGGCCTATATTTCTCTCCATAGGCTACTCAACCTGCCACTGGTGCCACGTCATGGAGCGGGAGTCGTTTGAAAATCATGAAATTGCCGGATTGCTGAACCGGTATTTCGTTCCGGTCAAGGTGGACCGCGAAGAGCTGCCCGACCTTGACCGCTTCTATATGGCCTACGTTCAGTCAAGCACCGGAAGCGGCGGCTGGCCGATGTCGGTCTGGTTGACCCCCGATCTGAAGCCGTTTTACGGCGGAAGTTATTTCCCCCCGGAAGAGCGCTACGGCATGCCTGGGTTTAAAACCATTCTCCTCTCCATAGCCAACCTCTGGCAGAGCGACCGGCAAAAAATAACTGAGGCATCATCCCCCTTCTTCACCGTAATTGCCGGGGCTTCACGAAAAGGCGCAGCCGCAGCCACCGGAAACGGTCAGGCTCAGGATGAGTGTTTCAGATGGCTTGAGGCAAACTATGATCCCGACTTCGGCGGGTTCGGAGGTGCGCCCAAATTCCCCCGGCCTGTCCTGCTGAACTTCCTGTTCAGTCACGCATACCATACCGGAAACCGGAACGCCCTCCGGATGGCGCTTTATACCCTCCGGAAAATGGATGAAGGAGGGATTCACGATCATCTCGGCGTTGCCGGTCTTGGCGGAGGCGGATTTGCACGCTACTCCACCGATGAGCACTGGCATGTGCCTCATTTCGAAAAAATGCTCTACGACAATGCCCAGCTGGCCGTCTCATTTCTCGAAGCATTTCAGTGCAGCAGCGACACCTTCCACAAGGCCGCAGCGCAGGATATCTTCAACTATGTGCTGCGCGATATGACATCGCCTGAGGGCGGTTTCTATTCAGCTGAAGATGCGGACAGTCCCGCGGCTAAGGAAACCGCAGAGAAGCGCGAGGGAGCGTTCTATCTCTGGAGCGCCGGTGAGATTCCCGAAATTCTCGGAAACGAAGAGCTTGCCGCCATTTTCTCCTTTGCCTACGGGATCACACCCGATGGCAACGTCATGCACGACCCCCACGGAGAGTTCGCAGGCGGAAACATTCTCTTCAGGCAGGCAGGAGTTGAAGAAACGGCTGCGAAGTTCGGGAAAACAACGGTTGAAATCAGGACAACTCTTGATGACGCCGTTGCTGAACTTTACAGGGCAAGGAAAGAAAGGCCGAGGCCGTTTCTCGATGATAAAATACTTGCAGCCTGGAACGGCCTGATGATTTCAGCACTGGCGAAGGGTTACAGGGTTCTTGATGATGAAACCTGCCTTGCCGCTGCAAGGAAAGCCGCAGACTTTATTCTGGAAAAACTCTATGACCGCACCACGGGACGCCTGCTTCGCCGTTACCGCGATGGCAACGCGGCCATTGCAGGCAAGGCTGAGGATTATGCCTTTTTCATCCAGGCGCTGATAGACCTCTACGAAGCCTCTTTTGATGTAAACTATCTCCTTACTGCTCTTGAACTTGCAGAATTGCAGCACACCCTCTTTCATGACAATGCCGGAGGAGGTTATTTCAGCACGGCCTTTGATGACGATACCGTGCCAATGAGAATAAAGGATGAGTATGACGGTGCGGAACCTTCGGCAAACTCGGTCAGTGCACTGAACCTGTTGAGACTTTCTGAAATGACGGGAAAAGAGGAGTTTTTCGACAGAGCTGAAGAGACAATAAGATCGTGCGGCACCATGCTTGCAGAAAACAGCCATGCACTGCCCGTAATGCTTGTCGCATTGAATTTCGCAGAACAAAGAAGGGTGCGCATTGTTTTTTCGGGAGCTCTTCAAACTGCGGAGATGACAGCACTCAGGCATGAAGTATATAAAAGATATCTCCCGGGAGCGATACTGACCCATGCATCAAAAGAGAGCTTCCATGTATTCCCCATGGATGCCGCAATCATTTCGAAAGAGAAGGGCAATCCTAAAGTATTCGTCTGCATCGATACAAGCTGCCTCGAGCCGGCTGAAAATCCCCGGCAGCTTGCGGAATTGCTGGACTCGCTACTGGTGTAGCATGCCGCACGGTTAATCAGAACCTGTGAAAGAAAAAGTTCCGGAAATCAGGAATGGTCGGCCGATACTTTGTCTTCCGTATCGAGAGATTTAGGCGGAGCCGTCAGAGCCGTTACCGTTTTGGAAACAACGGCCCCTGCCGCATAAAGACCAAAGCCGAGCACAACGATACCGCTGATTCCATGGATAACCGGTGCAGCGACAGGAGCCAGAAGAATTACCGGACCGGCCACACCGATCAGGTTTTTCAGTATATCACCATGATTATTTTGATCCATTATACCGATACTTGAGGTTAATAATTCACAGATTTCAAAAAAGGAGCACGAGCGCTTCTCCGAAAACAAAATCCGTCATCTTCCCTCTTCCTGAAAAATAATATCTCCCCGCTTTGCAAAAGCGGCTCGCAAGTCCTATACTGAGGCTGACTTCGACGGACAATTAGCTCAGCTGGTTAGAGCGTTCGCCTCACACGCGAGAGGTCAAAGGTTCGAATCCTTTATTGTCCACCCTCTTTTCTGGCAGCCTCTTCGAACTTCTACGGTGATTTGATCATTGCCCGGTGAATAACTATTGGTCACCTGCAAAATCAAATATATGCAATACAACCAATATCACCTAAGCACTCATCCCACCCCTGACTTCAACATTAACATGCATAAATCCTCTTGACGCAGAGAGGAGTGTCAAAAGCCTGGAGCGCACTGGGGGGTGGGCGTGAAGCCGGGCAATCCCCTGAGCCCCTTTGTTTTCGTTCAAGGGCTCCTCTGTGTCAGAACTCCTCGATATACAATTCTCCCGGATCGTCTGGATGATGCTTCCGGTAACCGAACTCACTGAGCCACTCCGAAACATGGACGACCATATCGGGTTTGCCGCTGACAAAAAAGTGCGTGCGCTCGGGATCCGGCGTTATGTTGAACTCGTTCTGCAGAACGTCCTTTCTCAACAGCTCCTCTATCCATAAGCGGTGCCCGTCCCAGCGGTCATCGCCATCGGTCAGTGTCGGCACATAGAAGAAATTTGCAACCGTCTTTTCAAGAAAGGTCAACTCGCTGTAATAACCCAGGTCCCAGCGGTGTGCGGCGCCCTGAATGACCACCATCTTGCTTTCAGGCCTTTCGATGATATGGGAGCGCAGAAAACTGATGTAGGGTGCGATGCCGGTTCCTGTCGCAACCATGACGATATCGCTGCCGTCAGGGGTTTCGTCAAGGCGGAAAATGCCGGTTATATTTGTGCCGACATAGACCCGGTCCCCGGTATTGAGGTTGAAGAGTCTGGAGGTCAGCTGACCCGACTTGACCTGTGAAATGTAAAATTCGAGCTGGCTGGTCTCACTTTTTGCCGAAGCGATTGAATAGGGTCTCTTGATAAGTTTTTCAGGCTCCGCCGGTACAGCCTCCGGCTCCGAATTGGATGACCGTTTCTCGAATCCGTAAAGTCCGAGGAGCATGTTCTGCCCTGCTTCAAACTCCGCTCTGGGTTCATCGGTGTCAAGCCGGAGAATCATCAGGTCCGGCGTCACCATTATTTTACCGATAACCGTCGCATTATATAATAGGGTACTCATGTTTCCTGATACTGATTGTCATACGTTTGCAATACTTACATCCTTTCCAAAAAGAACATTCAACTCCATGAAACCGTTCGCATCCCTCTCAAGAATGACACAACATGACGGAGGGAGATAAAACCTCCCCGCCCAAACTGTCGGGAATCTGTGAAAAAAATAATCGTTATCAATGCGGCAGGTCAAGGTAATCAAATAACGATCTCTTCCTTATGAATACTGCACTTTGTATCCTTTTTGCGGTTTTCATCGCCATTGCGGTCCGGCTGGCTGGCGCCTTGCGGCTGCAGTTATGGCAGAATATGCTTTGCGGTACTCTTCCGGTTCTGATCATCGGCGCGATCACTCTACCCGCAGCCTGGTCTGCCGGGCTTTCGTAACGCTGAAGCAATGAGCCTCAGCTTCAGGCCCCCCGGGGAAGCGTCATGGCGGCTTTCAAGCCTTCCTAACGCCACCCGCCGCCGAGAGCGCGGTAAAGCTCGGACATCGCCGAAAAGTGCTGGCGCCTTATATCGGCAAGGGTGAGTTCCGCCTGCAGCAGATTGGTCTGGGCAAGCATGACTTCAAGATAGGTGGCCATGCCGCTGCGGAAAAGCATTCCGGCGTTTGAAACCGCCTTCCGAAGGGTTGCGACCCGTTCCTCGGCGATCAGCTCCTGCGATTTTACCTTTTCGAGCCGGACAAGCGCATCGGAGACCTCCCCGACAGCCTTGAGTACCGCCAGCTTGAATGCAAGCTCGGCCTGATCCCGCCTTATTTTTGACTGCTGATATTTTGCTCTCAGCTCTCCGTGCTGAAAAATCGGCTGAAGAACCGCCCCCTGCACGAAACCGAACAGTGAACCGGGAACCGTAAACCACTCGCTCGACCGGAAAGCGTTCACGCCGCCCTGCGCTGTAACGCTGAGAGAGGGATAGAGCCCGGCTCTGGCCTCTCCCATATCGGCATGGGCGGCCCTCACCGCCAGTTCTGCGGCCCTGACATCCGGCCGGTTCTGCAGCAGGGCCGAGGGGATGCCTGCAGGAAGAGCATCCGCAATCTGAAGGGTAAAGAGGCTTCTCTCCCGCCTGATCGAACCCGGCATCCTCCCGCAAAGAATGCTCAGCGCGTTTTCCTGCGCCGCCGTTTTCTGCTCGATCGCCGGAATCGACATCGAGATGGCCTGCATTGAAGCCTCCTGCTGCTGCACGGCCAGAGAGGTCACCTGGCCGGCCTCATACTGAAGCCGGATCATCCGCAGCGTCGTATCGGCAATCGCAAGGTTTTTTCTTGACATATCGAGCTGGGCATCAAGCATGAGCAGCGTATAATAGCCTTCAGCCGCGTCAGCCACGACGCGGGTACGGACAGCCCTGGCTGCCTCCTGCGTTTTCAGGTAGGAGGCAAGGGCCGATTTTTTTCTGCTGCGTATTTTCCCCCAGATATCGGCCTCCCACGAAGCCGATGCCGAAGCGGTATAATCCTCAACTCCTTTGTCACCGGCCGATATCGCCTTGAGCCCGTTATCGGACGGACGGCTCAGGCTCGCCTCTGCGCCCAGGTTCAGGACCGGAAGGTTGCCGAGCCTTGCCGGCCTGAGGGTCTGGCGGGCATAGTCGATATTTTTCAGCGCCACCTGCAGATCGATATTATTGACCACGGCGCTGTCAATCAGCTCCCGCAGCGCGGGGTCGGTAAAAAAACTCCTGTAGGGCATCCGGGCGATCACCGAATCGGCTTGCGAGCCGGTTGCGCTCTGCGACTGCCCGCGATATCCCGCAGGAAAAGCGATGGCAGGCTCTCTGTACTCACGGGTTGCGCTGCATGCCGCAAGGCCGCAGCAGCTAAGCAAAAGCAGCGCTGCCCTGAAAAAAACTCTCCCCTGTATTCTCATGGTTGATCCTTCATCAAACGTTACACATCATGACGCCTTCGGCGCATCTTTTTCATTTCCAAGAAGCTCTTCGAGAAGCTCCCCTGCTTCGACGACGGGGCCTGCAGGACCGGTGAACCGCTCCTGCAGGTGCTGGAAAACGATAAAGAGAACCGGGACGACAAAAATACCAAGCACCATGCCGACAAACATGCCGCCGATGGCGGCCGCCCCGATGGAATGGTTTCCCTGTGCGGCCGGCCCGGAGACAAAAAGAAGCGGAAGCAGCCCGGCAACAAATGCCAGCGAGGTCATCAGGATAGGGCGGAGACGTGCCTTGGCGCCTTCAATGGCCGATGCCGAGAGCGATCTGCCTGCGACTCTGCGCTGCAGGGCGAACTCGACGATCAGAATGGCGTTCTTGGCCAGAAGCCCGATCAGCATGATCACGGCCACCTGCACATAGATATTGTTCTCGATCCCGGCCAGTTTTATGCCGGCAAATACCCCGATCAGCCCCGTCGGGATGGAAAACATCACCGCAAGAGGAAGAAGATAGCTCTCGTAGAGCGCTGCAAGCAGGAAATAGACAAAGACTACGGAAAGCATGAAGATAAACAGGAGGCCGCCGGTGGATTCAATCTCCTCGCGGCTCTGGCCTTTCCAGTCATAGGTGTAGCCCGACGGAAGGCTGGTTCTGGATACCGCTTCAACGGCCTTGATGGCCTGGCCGGTGCTGAAGCCGGGTTTGACGACCGCATTGACCGAGATGGCGTTGAACAGGTTGAAATGATCGACCGTTTCAGTACCGTAGACCCTTTTCAGAGTGATCACCGAGGTTACCGGAACCATATCGCCCCTTGAATTCTTGACGAAGATACCGTTCAGTGAGGCAGGCACGGCACGCTCCGACGGTTCCGACTGCATCATCACGCGGTAGTATTTGCCGAAACGGTTGAAATCCGACGCCTGAACACTGCCGTAGTAGGCCTGAAGAACCGTCAGAAGCTCCCTGACGTTGACGCCGAGCTGACCGGCCTTGACATTGTCCACCACCAGTTCATACTGCGGATGGGTTACCTTGAAATTGGTAAACGCAAAACCGATTTCCGGACGCTTCATCAGTTCGCCGATAAAACCCTGCGCTACGCCGCTGAGCTTCTCAAGAGTTCCACCGCTGCGGTCCTGCAGCACAAACTCAAGACCGCTGACGGTACTGAACCCTGGAACCGTCGGCTGGGCAAGGGCAAAGAAAGAGCCCTCCCTGCCCGCAAGATTCCGGGAAATTGAGGCAAGAAGTTTCTTGATGTTCCCGTCAGGCCCTCGATCCTTCGGCTCCCTGAGCTGAAGGAAAAGAAGGCCCGCAGATGGCGAGGAGCTTCTGGAAAGGATATTGATGCCGGCAACAGAGACCACCTTTTTGACCGCCTGCATGGAGCGAAGCGTCGCCGCGGCACTGTCCATGGCGATGCGGGTACGGCTGAATGATGCGCCCGGAGGGAGAGAGACGGAAACGATCACAAACCCGTTGTCTTCGTCGGGAATGAATCCGGTCGGCGTGGTTTTGAACATCCAGAAGGAGAGCGCGACCATAAGCCCCAGAAGACCGAACGTGATGCTTTTGTTGCGGATGAGAAAGACAAGGCTGCTGAGATATTTCCGTTTCAGAACATCAAAGCCGGTATTGAACCCTGTAAAAAAACGATGGCCGGCATCGCCGAACTTTTTGAGCTTCTTATGTTTTGCCGATCCGCCCTCGTCATGAAGATTGGTGAGAAAGAGAGCGCAGAGCGCCGGACTCAGGGTCAGGGCATTGACCGCCGAGATCAGAATGGCGATGGCAAGGGTGAAGGCGAACTGACGGTAGAAAACGCCGGTCGATCCATGAAGAAAACCTACCGGAAGAAAAACCGACGCCATCACAAGGGTAATGGTGACGATAGCCGTCGTAATCTCGCGCATGGCCGAAACCGTCGCGATTTTGGCCGGGTAATTCTTCTGCTCCATCTTGGCATGAACCGCCTCGACCACCACAATGGCATCGTCAACGACAATGCCGATGGCCAGCACGAGCCCGAAAAGGGTCAGCACATTGATGGAGAAACCGAAGAGGTTCATGAAGAAAAAGGTGCCGATGATGGCGACCGGAACGGCAATCGCGGGAATGATGGTGGAACGGAGATCCTGCAGAAAGAGAAAGACCACAAGAAAAACCAGCAGAAACGCCTCGATAAGGGTGTGCTCGACCTGCACGATGGACTCGTCGACAACCTTCTTGGAGCTGAACGGTATGGAGTAGTCGATGCCTGCGGGAAATGAGGCCGATTCCTTTTCGAGTACCTTGCGGAGCCCGGTTTCAACCTTGTTGGCATTCGAACCGGGAGACTGGAATACCGCCAATACCACGGCCGACTCTCCGTTCGCCTTGGTATCGACCGTATAGCGGTAGGCGCCGAACTCGACACGGGCGATATCGCCGAGCCTGAGCAGCGAGCCGTCCGGATTGGCCCGGATCACGATCTGCTCATAATCGCCGGGATAGGGATATTTCCCTTTGTACTTCATCACATACTGCATCGCCTGACTGCTGTTCTCCCCGAACGATCCGGGGGCGGCTTCAAGGTTCTGGCTCTGAATGGCGGCAGAAACCTCCTGGGGGTTCACCTTGTAGGCGGCCATCTGCTGCGGACGCAGCCAGATACGCATGGAATAATCAAGATTGCCGTAGACCGAAACCTGACCGACTCCGGGAACCCTTGAAAGGTCATCGACAATATTGATTTTGGCATAGTTCTGCAGGAAGGTCTGATTATACTGCTTCAGACGGCTCGACAGATTGATCAGCATGATCTGGCTGTTCTGACGCTTGACCGTCGAAACGCCTATCTGGTTGACCTCTGCGGGAAGGCGGCTTGTCGCCTGCGCCACCCGGTTCTGCACGTTGACGGCCGCCTGGTCGGGGTTGGTTCCCTGCTTGAAGAAGACCGTGATGGACAGAGAACCGTCATTTGCGGAGGTCGAGGTCATGTAGTTCATGTTTTCAACCCCGTTGAGCGCCTCTTCAAGCGGAGGCGCAACGGAACGCCCGACGGTTTCGGCGCTGGCGCCGGGATAGCTTGCCGAAACCGAAACGCTCGGCGGAGCAATGTCCGGAAACCGGGTGATGGAGAGCTGGGTCATGCCGACAATGCCGAGGATGACCAGAATCACCGATATGACGGTAGCCAGAACAGGTCTGGAAATAAATCGTTCAAACATGAAAAGTTGCGCCTGGCATTCCCTGATCGTTAATATTACAATGTCTCTCGTTGCACTCTGTTCACTTCCGGGACGATGCCCGGTCCGGCGCGTTCCTGACCGGCTTGACAAGGGCTCCGTCCTGAAGTTTTTCAATACCCGCAGTCACGATGGCAGCACCCTCTTTCACGCCAGAGCTCACGATATAGTTATTGCCGCTCGTCCCTGAAACCGTCAAAACCTGCTTTGTCACCCTGTTGCCCTTTCCAAGAAGAAAGACAAATACCTTGTCCTGCAGTTCAACGGTCGCGGCCTGCGGCACAAGAATCACATTCTGATAGAGCGACTCGATGATGACCTTTCCGGTATTGCCGGAACGAAGCAGCCCGCCGGGATTGGGAAAAACCGCCCTGGCCCTGACCGATCCCGTTGCCTGATCAAACTGGCCGCTTATCGTGCCGATCGTCCCCTTCTCGGAAAAAAGGGTGCCGTCGGCCATGATCAGCGAAACCGGAGAGACCTGATGCAGCTTGTCCTGAATTGTCGTACCGGAATACTGCCGGCGGAAACGCATGAAGTCGATTTCGCTCATGCTGAAAAAGGCATAGACCTCGCTGACATCGCTCAGAAGCGTCAGCCATTCGCTCTGGTTTTTGCTGACCAGACTGCCGAGCCTCAAGGGGATTTTTCCGATATAACCGTTTACCGGAGCTTTGATAAGCGTATAATCAAGGCTGACTCCGGCGGAACGGGCGGCGGCTCTTGCCTGCTCGACACCGGCTTTGGCCGCCTGATAGTTCGCCCTGGCGGTTTTAAGCTGAATATCGGAGATGACCTTGTTCTGAACGAGCGGCACCAGTTTGTCCACATCGAGTTTCGCAACAACCAGACCGGCCTCGGCGGCATGACTGGCGGCCATCGCGCTGTTGTACTGCTCACGGTAAACCCTGTCGTCAATTTTAAAGAGCGGCTGACCGGCCTTGACGTATGAGCCCTCATCGACATAGATGTTGCGAAGCGTACCGTCAACCTGGGGACGGATTTCGACGTTGACCTTTCCTTCGAGCAGGGCGGAATATTCGGCAGTGACGACAGCGTCAGAACGTTTGAGCGTCATGACCGGCAGGGCAGGCGTCTCCTGCTTCATACCCTCTTTGCCGCCATCTTTCGAACCGCAGGCGCTGAAAAGAAGCGGCAGGCATATTCCGATCATGACCGGAATCCTGAAAAAGCTCTCTCTCGGTTTTTTCTTCATCATCATGTTTAATTTATCCGCTGGTGCGGTCGGAACATCCGGCTCCTGAAATCAACCGGCATCATACCGGTCTGTACCTTGAAAAACCTGCTGAAATATGCCTGATCGCTGAATCCGAGCTCAAACGCGATCTCCTTGAAGCTTTTCCTGCCGTAGGCTATTTCCCGCTTAGCCTCCAGAATGAGGCGGGTATGAAGAATACGGGTCATGGTGAGATCGAACTTCTCGTGAAGAATCTCGTTGAGCCGCTTGGGAGTAATGCCGAGCGCCGAAGCATAAAAAACGGCATGCCGCTCGCTCCGGAAATTTGCTTCCAGCAGCTCAAAAAGCAGGCTCATGCGCTGACCGGCCTTGTCAAACGCAAACGCCGCGTCATGGTGGATTCGTGCGATCTGCAGAAGGAAGGCACTGAGATAGGAGCGGAGAATGAAAAAGTCCCTGCTTCCCCGGCATTCAAGAGCCATGAGTTCCCCGAGCTGCACGAGAGCCCCGCGCTCCTTCTCCCCTATCCTTACTCCGCTGTTCATGAACGGATTGAACAGCATCCGGAGTTGCGGGTCCATGAGCGTACTGAACATCTCAAGTGAAAACACAATGACATGGCCGGATGGCGCAGGACCTTCGTAGGCGTGCACCTGCCCCGGAGCCATGAGGTAAAGAAGTCCCGATTCGACCGGATAGGGCTCAAAATCGATATAATGAGCGGTACCCGGAGACGAGGTAAACCAGAGAATCTCGAAAAAATCATGACGGTGATCGCCCCTTGCCAGTTCCGGCCCGAGATCCCCGATACAGAGAATCTCGAAAAAGGTATTTTCAAGCCGGGCTACCGGTATATCACGGGAAGGGTTTACCACACGCAGCTCATTAATAACGAATTACTCCTTTTCACACACATTGCTCATCCTTGCATTATCACAACATGACATCTTCAACATAAGTTGCATCTTTCAATCTATCGATAGACAATCTACCGCTATATTTGGATAATCTGCACCTTTTCCTGAGCAAGCCGGAAAAGAGAATGCCTGAGGAAGGATACCCGCGGCATTGCGCCTCGTTGTTTTTCAAAGGGTTACGGGAAGTGAACCCTGAAAGGAATTCAGTGAATAATATACAGGCGGAAGCACATTTTTTAACCTTCTCCCGGGTGAGGAATAAAGCCCGGGCAGAAATGAAAACCTTCCGGTTTGTCTTTTCTGCCGGATCGTTCGATTGCGGAAGCGGCTATTTCAGCAAAAGCCCATCTGCGGGAGAGGAAGTCTTCATGCTGCAGGCAGACCCGCGGAACTATCAGAACCCCCGGAGAGCTCTTTCTTGAGCTCTTCGATCTGCACAACGGTGTCGCGGAATGCCGCCTGCAGTTCAGCAACCCGCTCCCCGATGTCCGTCATCCGGTCCTCTTTCACCCCGTCATTGAACGAGCCTGAAAGACGGCTAAGGGTAACTGCGCCGACGGTTCCCGAAGAGCCTTTCAGGGAGTGGCTCAGTGATTCGAGCTCACGCCTCTCTTTCAGGCGACCGGCATCTGCGAGTTTTTCGAGAAGTGTCAGAGAGTCCCGGACAAAGAGATCAAGTATTTCAATGTACATGTCGCACCCCAGGGTGTCCTTAAGCATATCGATGGTTTTTCTGTCGAGAAGCGCAGGCTCATGGTTTTCCTCCCGCGGGGTTCCTTCCGTTTGCGGGCGTATTTCCTCCCGTGCCCTCTGATTGCGGTGCAGCCATAAGGAGATCGTGCTGATCAGCTCTTTCTTGGCGACCGGTTTACTGAGATGGGCATTGACGCCGGACCTCATGATGCCTTCGACGCTCTCCCGGTCGGTATGGCCGGTCAATGCGATAACAGGAATCTCCCTGAACCGCTTGAAACGGTGAAAAACCGTTCCGCCGCGGATAAGACTGACAGCTTCAATGCCACCCATGACCGGCATCTCGATATCGATCAGAACAATATCGAATTCCGCATGTTCAAGCTTCTTGATGGCCGCGAGACCATGTTCGGCCTCGACGACAATGCAGCCGGAATGCTCAAGTACAACGCGAAGAAACTTCCTGTTGGTGGCGTTGTCGTCGGCGATAAGGATCCTGATTCCCGCAAGATCGACCGGCTGCGTCTGATTGCGGAGCGGCATCTCCGAGAAAAAAAAGCTTTCCAGCAGCTCATCAAGAGCGCTGCGGCTCAACGGCTGGAGAAAATAGCGGTTGACAGCAGGATGGTCGGGCATGTTGTCAGTGCCGGCGGCAAGGGATTCGTGGAGCCCGATTATCGGGATATCCCTGTAGTGCTGGCAGAGGTTCGGAGGAAGATTAATTCCCGAACGAAGCATATCCGCGGCATCTTCACCGTTAAGGGGCGGCATGCTGTCATCCATGAGAATCAGGTCATAGGCTTTGGCAGCGGCTTTTTTCAGCGCGTCCTCGCCCCCTTCAGCCTCATCCGGCCTGAAGTTCAAATCGATAAAGAGCGCGGCAGCAGTCTGGCGCCGGACCGCGTCATCATCGACAAGCAGCACCTCTTTGTGTTTCAGAATCTCTTTTTTCAGATGAAGTACTTTTTCGGAATCATAGACCGGCAGCATGATCTCGAATTCCGTCCACTCCTGCTCTTTGGAATGGCAGACGATATGACCTCCGAATGCGTTTATGACCCGCCGGCAGAATGAGAGCCCAAGACCGTTCCCGCCCGACTTCCCATGGGTATAAAAACTTTCGAAAATAAGTTCTCTTTTTCCTATCGGAACACCCGGTCCCGTATCCCGGACCCTGATCAGGTTACCTGTCGGCAGGGGTACAGTCGTGATGGCAATGCTGAAACTCGGTTTGTTTTTATAGTAAAGGGCGTTTTTGATCAGGTTGAAGAGGACGTAAATCAGCAGGTCCTTGTCGCCGAAATAGTCAAAGTCCGATTCCGTAGCGAGCCGGATCAGCTTTTTCTCTTCGGGGGCGCTGTAGGCGAAGGTGTCGATGGCCGAGCGGATGGTAGAGGCGGCAGAGCGGCGTCTGAACGTTTTCGTGTCGGTTTCCCCGCCCTGCATCGCGGTAAGAATGGAGTCGATGATCTTGTTCCCCCGCCGGATAATGTCCGATGCTTCATCTATGACGTCATTAACCGCAATGAGGTTATTCCTGCTGATCACGAAGTTCTCTTCAGTGCTGTTTTGCTTTGGCCTTTCCGGCAGGATGGACTGAACAGCCTCGATGGCATTGACGATGGCATTGAGAGGATTGCGCATTTCGTGGGCAATTGTTCCGCTGAGACTGCGCATGAAGATCATTCTGACAAGATTGATGGTCTGCCGTTTATGGGTCGCAATAATGCTTCCTGCAACCGAGAAAAGATAGACGTAGATATAGACCTCCTGAAAATGGGTATAGGAAACCTTTCCGTCCAGAAACAACACGGTCAGCCACGCACAGCCATATCCGGCAATGATCATGCTGCAGAGATATTTCCAGTCATAGACCAGAAGCGTCATCAGCAGCAATCCCCCGAGCGTGGACATGGCCCAGACGGTCGAAAATTCGTTTTTCAGCAGCATGAAACTGAAATAGCAGGGAATCACATAGAACGTGCTTATAATAAAATAGATGGGGAAATACCGCTTGAGCCGGTCATGCATATACCGGTAAGATCCCCATGAAATGCAGATCAGCGAGTTAAGCAACCGCAGCGGCAGGTTCTCGTAGGGCTGGGGATAGAGGTTGTGCAGAACAATGTAATAGAGCGGAAAGCCGATGCCCCCCATGATTCCGGCCAAGAGAAGGTTCGGTTCGGCATGCTCGACGAACCTCTCCATATAGTGTTGAATCTTTTTGATCAGGAGATAGAAATCGCTTTTTATGAGATCTCGCTTGACCATGAGGGTGGCGTATAAGAGATTATCAAACAGGTATATCCCTAGAAAAGCACGGTATGCATCGGGGGGTGGTCCGCAAGTATTTTTCTACTGCAATTTATGCATTTCCGTCATGCCGCGGTAATTCTTTATGCGTGATTCCGCATGAATTTTTAAGGGTATTTCCCGCCATACCCTTCCTTTGCGTTATTGCCTCCCTGACTTTTAACAGCTGAATCCGCCTTCCAGTTCCAGCAGCGCCTGTTTCAAGGCAAGTCCGCCCCGGTATCCGGTAAGAGAGCC
>Ga0257141_1000089_pt1 | contig 14185 bp, 27 predicted proteins | sample saktaT_17_FD_193544 | JGI IMG/M metagenome (GOLD analysis project Ga0257141, IMG submission 193544) | Metatranscriptome of saline water microbial communities from Sakinaw Lake, British Columbia, Canada - sak_2011_1_27_36m (Metagenome... | ecosystem: Environmental > Aquatic > Non-marine Saline...
CCACCTTTGAAAAAAATTAAACAGTTTCACTAATAGTGAACAAGTTTCTCACACGATGTTTATCACTACTTTGCAATAGTTGTGAATCTAAAATCGATCTAGACTCCCAACCATTAAATTCAACTAAATCAACCACAATGTCAAATTTATCCAATTGTTCATCGATAAACAATCTAGTTGCTAAATAAATCATAGCGTTACTAACTTTTCCATTATTGGTTTGTTTTAAACCATCTTTTAGAGCCATAGATTCCAAATAGTATTTTTTACTTGTACTGAGTTTTACCCTTGTAGAACATTTAAAATCGAATGCCAACCAAGTATCGCCAAGTTTAATGTCCATATCTTCTCTATTTCCACTACCACCTCGTTCAATTGCATTTGGACACCAATCATGAACACGCATTTCTAAATTTGTTGATAGGTTTGTTGAAATGTTTTGTTTCCATCGAGAAATTTTTTCAAATTTTTTATCTATGTCCCATTCAAATCCTTCCGTTATTCCACGCTTCAAACCATCATTGTTTTGCTCTCTCAAAAATTGATTTTTTTTCATCATGATTTGATCTTGAATATTAAAAATAAATTCATCATCAATAAAATTTCGGAAACTTTCCTTGAATTCCTCCGCCATGGCATCAGTTACAAGCCATTCCGATTCCACCAATAACGGATTTAAAATTCCTTGTAAAGAATCATATTCTTTTCTTGGTAAAATTGTTTGACGTTCTACCAAAATGCGATTAATGATTTCGCGTTCTTTTTCAAGGATATTTAAGAAAACCAGTGTTAGATCTTCATCGCTTGGTCTAACACCTCTACCAATAATTTGTTCAACTCGCAAATATTCACCATTTTCAGACAATTCTTCTTGCAAGATAATAACACTATTGATGTTATTGATGCTGGTACCAGTAGTCAATTTTTCAATCACAACAATCATTTTTATTTGCGGCTGTTCTTTCAAAATAGTACCGATTTTCATACCTTCAAATTGCTTAGTATCATTAGAACTAGCCAAACGATGGTTATCAGTCATATAATATAGAATTTTATTTTTTTTAGCTTTAAACTCAGCATCTACAAAATTCATAAAATTTTGAGATGAAATACCACGCTGTCTGTTATGTGGAGTAACTTTTACTAACGAGATACCTTTTTTACCGAAGCAAACTTTATTAAGTACAGACTTCAAAACGCTTTTGAATTCTTTTATTTCATACGATAGTGGTAAATCGCCATAGTTATGTCTAAAGTTTTCAGCCAAAGACATAATATTTTCCAATGGTGAATTTTTCAAACTGACCATAAATTTCTCAATTGGTGTCAAATTATGAAAATTGAATTTTTGGTAATATCCCATAGTATCAATAATGTCATAAACATCTTTATTAGTTTTTGGATTTAAAGTAAATCTAAAATCACTTTCATGCAAAGGACCATTTCTGTGCTCTTTAGATAGAGTTCCACTCATTACATTATTAACAAAACCAAACGATGTCAATCTATCAAAAATGCAACTTTGCATTGATTTTTTACTATATCCATTACCATTCATACTAGTATTGATGGCTAAGGTTTCCATACAGCTTGAATGAGCTTGCCGATGACCTTCATCGAAACAGCTAAATTTGACTGGAAATTTCTTAAAATAACCTTCACTATTTAAATCTTCCATTACATCAACCAAATAATTCACATAATAATAACTTGTTGATGCGATGACGACATACTTTTTAGTTCTAAGATGCGCTTTCAATTTTTCTTTAGCATCTTTGTCTTTATGGTTGAAAACATACACACTTTTAAATTCGCCAGTGGCATAATAATTAACGACGGCTTTTTCTTCTGGTGTCAAAACATCGTACAACACAGTTGGAAAAACCAGCGTATAATCCGAATTTTCAAAAGTGTTATTTTTAATAACCTTATTTTTTTTAATAATTTCAAAAGCATCCGAAATATTGGCTTGCAAAACATCAGGAATAGTAGTCGGCGCAATATGACAAATAAAGAATGGATTGCCAGCATAAATTCTAATACCTTCAACCATTGTCATAAATTGAGTGTATGACTTACCAGAACATGTCGGTCCATAAATAGCATTAACCATATCATCAATAGCATGATTTAAAATATACAACCATCTTTTTTGATATGAGTGTAATCGTAAATCTTTTGATAATTCATTTAAAATGAAGCTAAAATCATGTTTAGAAATGTTATATTTTTTAGATTGAGAAAGAATGAATGCATCAACTTCTTCTTTATTTTTCAAAATTTCTTCTTCAAAATTTTCAGTATCGAATCCATAAGTGATGTCTTTTTTGTAATCATAATTTTTCAATCTTAACGCTTTAGGCAATAGTTTTAAGTTTGCTGGAAATTCAGTTGAAATTTTTTCTTGTAATTCTGCTAGCATTTTTTTATACCTTAAAAGTTTTTGTTGGTATGAATATTTTAGCATATTAAAAACAAAATGTCAAGAACTTTTTGAAAGATATTCAAAAAAATATTTAACAAATTTTTTCCTAATAGGATCGGATCTTTTGAACCAAATAAAATATATCCAAATAAAGCCTTTCCCATTTTTAAACAGTGGCTCAGACAAATACATTTGTATTATTTCTTCCATAGACTGATTAGGGTCAAATTTTGATTTTGAAATTATTTCTTCAAATTGAACCTTCGTTACCATTTTTGCCGCTTGATTTGCATACGCCATAATTTCATGTTGCATAGAAAAATATTGCTGCATATTTGCAGCACATTTATTCATTCTGAAAGTAGTTTTTTGTAATTGAAAATAGTGAGTTAATTCATGGTGCAATAATGGCCCTAACTCTTTTTTAAAAATCTCCATGTCTTTTTTATTTTCGTATCGTTTTTTTATCCAAACAACAATATCTCCAGATGATATGGTTTTACCTAGAATGATAAATTCGTTTGATGTTTCATGGATATTTAGATCGGTTACTTTGAAAATTAATGTTGTTCCATCTAATGACGGAATACTATTTTTAAATGGTAAAGTAATACCATGAATTATTTCAGCTATTTCAGTGTGAATTACTGCTTCAGTCAATGATTCCATTGGGATTTCAAAATAAGGAATACCAACAAAATCACGCCAATCAAATGAATCAGTATCATCGTCATTCAACAAATCATTTATTTTCACAAAATTCTCCAAAATTTTTAAATTATGTGTTCCGGATAGACTTCCTCAAACAGTTTCTTAAATGTATCACAGAAATCGAATCCAACGCCGTCTGTTCCTTTGCCATTTTTTAAAACTGGCGTAGCTGTGAAATATGAATCAGAAAATTCTAGTAATGGAAACTCTTTTTTAATAAACGCATTCATTTCAGTTTCAGCAAAAATACGCATAAATCGTTCTTTCACAACAACATCATTATCGGCTATATATTTCAATTCGTGATGTAGTTTATTGGTGAATTCACCTCTAATAAATTTAAGTATTTTTCTCATATTTTCAAATTGCATGTTCTGGATAAATTCTTTCAAAAACTTCTTTAAATTCATCACTAAAATCATGATACTCCACGTTTTTTTCGACAATTTAAAAAGTTAAATATGGACCATTAAATTCGATTAAAGGGAATTCTTTTTTAGTGAACTCACAAGCTAAATATTCAGACCATATACGCTTTTCAATGCGTTTAATGCTTTTATCTTCAATGTGGTCTATTTTCTGTAAAAGATCGATTGTAAAATCACCCCAACTAAGATAATTTATTATTTTTTTCATATTTTACACCACTTATTTAAAAACTTCGATCTCTTTTATAAATAATCCATATTGTTCTTTACATTTTTCACAAACATGAATGTGGTTACTATATTTTTCATCCACAAAGCCAGAAAAGTGCGAAAGTGCTTTCCAATGAAATTCTTCACCACATAAATCGCATTCTAATTGATTATTATTATTAGTTTCAATTGCTACTGATAATTCCGATTCTAGAACAAATTGATTAAGCTCAAGCATTGTATCGTAACCAGTATTTAAATTACGGGCACAAATTGATTTTAGTGAAAGGTTATAGATTTCAGTTATTTCACCACGTTCAAAAGTAATACCATCATCTGAACTTTGTAAAATGATAATGATTTTGTCACCGGGTTTTAATTTTTCAATTGTGTTTTCAACAGCCAAATTAAACATTTGTTTTGCCTCATTTGTAATGGTTGTGTGTTGTTCTTTTTTACTGGTTATTACTTTTCCAGCAACAACCTGTTTTTCAATGGTTTCAGTTTTGGTAGTAGTTTTACCACATTTAGCCATATCAAATTCTTTTAAAACTGTTGGATAACGTTTTTCATTTTGTGTTTTTACTTCCAATTGTTTCACATGTTTTACTTCACAACCATCTATCAAACCAATTGAAGAAACTTCATTTTCATAAGTTGTTGTTATTGGATATTTTTCATTGTATTCTTTTTGCTCATCAATCATTCTACTCGTGCATTCGTAAAGTGCAGATATTACCGTAATCCAAATTATAATCCATAGTATATTCATAGTTTGTCCTTTTAAATAAAATATTCAGGGTAGTGAACTTCTAATGCTTCTAAGAATTCATCGCATATGCTAATTGTCGCCAATGTCCGATCAATCAAACTAACATGAATTGTAACTGATTCAGTATTTTGTTTGATGATATTCTCATTAACATCTTTAAATTTTTTCAGCAAATGATTTTTAATAGCGTCAACTGTTGTTTATCTGTGAGCTAGATAACTTGCAGTAGCTCTAATTATTTCACTAATTTCATCATGCAGTTTGTTTGGGATTTTCATAATTTATAGTCTTTCAAATACAATATTCTGGATAAAATTCATTCATTTTTTCATTGAATGAATTGCTGAAAAAAGCCTTCACTTTAAAAGTTTTAGGTCCCTCTGCATCCTGAATGATTAAGGATCTATAAAAAATATCTCCATGTTCAATAATTATTAGAGGAAAATTTTCAAAAATAAATGATATTAAAGCACCATTAAAATGCCTTAAAGCATGTTCTTCATTTGTTTGATAATAGGCGCTTTGTAATGTATCAATAACACAACGTATTTTTTCCATATAATTTTCAAATCACTTTATCTGGATAATTTTGGGCTATCTTTGCCCAAAATTTTGTGGTGAATGTGTGTTCGACAATATAATATGTGCTGCTAGAATGAGGCCATACAAATCTAAAACGAATATCTTTTTTTTCATATTTTATCAATGGTAAGTTTTCTTCACAGTATTTGGATACCATATCTTCTAAAAATTCACAAAACTGCATATCATGCTTAATTTTTAAAGATGAATCAAATTCCAATTTATTGATATAATCTAAAAACCTTTTCACAACAAATCTCACATTAACAAAAGGATTATATTACCATTTTTTTAAAAAAATCAAAGCATTTTTTCAGGATAATGCTCAATCATCCTATTGGTGAATGATTGAGCAAAATTTGGTTTGAGCTTCAAATATGGGTGAGGTTCTTCTAAAGCACCAACACCAATAAACTCAAACGAAATTTCATGATTATAAATACAGGCTAATGGATATTGGTCAGAAATAAAGAGTATCAAAGCAACCTTAAACATTTTGGCTGAAAGTTCTTCAGAATTTTCAAATTTGCGATTTCTTTGATATTCTGTCACCATTTTAAATATTTTGTCCATGTTCACTTTCTCAAATTGCATACTCTGGATAATGAAGTTTCATCTGATTCACAAAACTATCATTGATGATGATTTTAATATCAAATTCATTTTGCATAACTTGAAAAACGTCAAATTTAAAAAAATCACCATTCCAAGTAATTAAAGGAAAATGATCCGAAACATATTCAAATGCGACTTTCCTAGCAAAACTTTTTGTCTTTAGATGATACGGACCATGTTGAATATTAGAAATAGTCCATTCAATGTGTTTTATTAGTTCTTCCATTTTTAATCCTAATAAATTTCATAACCGTATAATTCCTCGATCATTTTGATCATGTCTTTAGCATCTTCTGGTTCAGTCCAATAAAACCTAACAAGCATATCATTTGGTGCTTTTGCTAAACGACCTTTTGATCTTCTACTTTCTAAGAGTTGTTCTCCATTTGCAAAAGACCAAATTAAATTCTCAAATTCACTCAATCCAACCAAATATTTTTTTGCATTTTTTGAATATCTATCTGATGTCCAATATTCATCTGTTTTTGAATCATCAAATTCTTCAACTTTTTTCGTTTCCGTATTGAATATTGTTTTTTTGTATTTGGACAACATTTTTTTCCAAGACTTCATTGCAAATTCACTTTGTTCGTCATCACCAAAAATCATCTTTATTGGTGTTTTAACCAAAACCAATTTAAACAGCAATTCATAAAAACCTTGTTGAGCATTAGGATATTCTTTTCGTAATTTTGAAAATGAATTTCTAATTTTGATGATATTTTGTTCTAAAACATCATACTCTAAATGTCCTAAATACTTATCACTTTTATCAGCTAGATAAAACATATCAATGCCTTGATATAATTTCAGTTCTAATGGTTCAATGTTGTCAATTAATAATTTCAATGAAAGTAGCTCATTTTCAAAATCTCTTTCGTAACTATTTACCTTCATTGGCGGAAACAATCAAAACTTCATCGATTAAATGTTTTAATTTCATAACTATTCCAAAGGTTTCCACATTTTAGCAAATTTCAAAACTTTTGGTACTTGATCTGGTTCGCGAGGACAAACAATAGCACAGGTTTTTTCACCACCTAAAGTATGAAGTTCATGCCCTAAACAAACATCTGGTAGCTCTTTAATTTTATCAAATTCTTTTCTTGTAACCCTTAATACAACTTTTCTAAATGATTCATTTAACCATTTTTGATAATTTTCATTTTCTGAAAATTGTTGATGTGCCCACAAAACACTATGAGCAACTAATGTTGGTGTCATAAAATCTGGAAATTCATCCAATACTGCAATATAAAGTTTCATTTTTTTCTCTCTTTTTTTAATTTATTTTTAAATAATTGTTTAAACCAATAGTGAAATCCCCATTTTTCACCACTACTAACAGCCGCCATTCCAAGCAAGCAATAAAGCATAGTGAATAACCACAAACAAAAAATAACAAGAACAGCCATTATATTAATTCCTATACACAGATGGCGCGCTAGAAACCAAGTCGAATGAATAATATTTAAAGGCATCATTAAATATTAAATTTTCGCCATCATATCTGATGAGTTCCATGGATTGTGCTATACCATTTGTGGTTCTATATATGGCATAATAGTAGGGTAAATTATCTCCTTGAATCGCAAACAAATGTTCTTTGAAAGCATTATCAATAATTTGTTTCGATATTTGTTTTCTTTTTAAAACATAAATATCATGCTCAACTCTTTTTAAATATCGTTTTTCTAAATCAATACAGGCTAATTCATATAAAACGTCAGAAACATAATAATCATTAGTTGCATTCATTACATCATCAGTTTTAATTCCTAATCGAAGAACAGTTTCAACTACTTCCGATGAAACCACAGACGGACGCTCAAATTTTTTTAATTTTCGGAAATTCTTTGTATTTCTTGGCAATTTCTTTCTCTGAATATTTTATAAAAGAAATAATTGATGGTTTTACCAAATGTTCGTTTCTGAGTTTCATTTTAGCCCTCTATTTGTGAGTTGTTTAAATAAATAATCCAAGATAACTAATTGTAGTAGTTTTTGTTACAATTTCAGCTATAGCTATTATACCATTGTTTTTTCATTTTTAAAAACATAAGTTATTTCATCAAATTCATCATAATTAGGCAATTCAAATTGTGTCATTTGGTGGTCTATTAAAGATTCACTCAATTTTTTATGATCGCGTTTGTTCAAATTTTCTTTAACTTGTTTTTCACCAACTAAAAATACTACAGCTTTATGATTGTATTGCGTTGTTGGAATCTTCGTTAATTTATTAAGTCTCTGTTCTTTAGTCAAGTTAGTCATATCAACCAAAATATTTTTACGTTTTTGAACAGCTTCAAGTAAATCTTTTAGACTTTGGTCGTGAGCTTTTTTGATATTCTTCTTGTAATCTACAGAATCATACCCCATTTTTTTTGAGTAGAAGTAATTATCAACGGAAACAACTGAAAAATCAGAAAATTCTGAATGTTTTGAAAGATAAGTCGATTTTCCACTTCCAGAAATACCAATCAAGAACACAGCATCCAAATCTCTTTTTGGTCTAAATTCCTGTTTGTTATAAGGAACATAGTTATCCAGATAACTAAATTGATTATCTAAATATTTTAACTCATCGTCAAAATGCTTTGAAATTTCTCGACCATACGCATCAGCTTTAACAAGCGAAATCAATTCATTTAGAAATTCTGGTTGATGACCGTAACACAAATCCAAGGTTTTAATTTTTTTTTCAACGGGAATTTCATTCCACAAAGTTCCATGCCAAGCAATTAATTTAAGAATTAATAGAACATCGATTTCAAATTCTTTAGCGGCATGATTCAAAATGTCAATACTTTTAACCATCGAGACATTCTCATGGCCATAAAAAGCAACTTTACCATTTTCTTTTTCATATCGCGTGTTAATCTTACCAATATCATGTAGTAAGGCGGCAAAAATATGATTTTTATCATTCTTGACTAAATCTAGAACTAGTTCAGTATGGTTGATTAATGATTCTTCATAGTGAAATGGATTTTTACTTCCATTGCTATGAGTGTGTGAACAAATGTGCATTAACTCGTAAATATTTGTGTAGTTTTTCTCAAACCAATTTTGGATATTTTTTTTCAAATTTGTCATAAAAATCTCCATAATTTGACATTTATTGAATAAATAATGTGAGGGTAATTTTTAATACTGGGAATATTAAAAAACAATCAGAGCATCGATTGCTGTCCCCTCAAAAAATTATTATACAATAAAAAAATCATAAGGAGCATATTATGTATATCTATAAAACCATAAACTTAACCAATAACAAGATTTACATCGGTCAATCATCAAAAGAAATAAACGAATCATTAGATTACTATGGCTCTGGTGTTCTTTTAAATCGAGCAATAAAAAAATATGGTAAGCAACACTTTCTAAAAGTTATTATTGATTTCGCCAATTCCAAAGATGAACTAAACAAAAAAGAAAAATATTGGATAAAAATTCTCAAAGCAAACGAAAAGCCCATTGGATATAATATTGCAGAAGGTGGAACTGGTGGTTTTAATGGTGGGATGAAACCAGAAACAAAAGAAAAATGGCGTGAAGTAGGTGAAGATGGGTTGAATGCATTTCAAAGACTTATTAAAAAAAACTGGCAAGAAAGGGATCAGGAATCAATTAAGAATTCCGTAGATAAGGCCAACAATACAAAATCAAGAAAACTAGAAAATGGTTTGACAGTTGCACAAGATATAGCAAGAAAAGCAACAGTTACAAAACAAGCAATAAAAGATGATGGTACCACAATTCAAGGTATTGCAATAAGAAAACAAAAAAATACTTGGGCAAATAAAACAGAAGATGAAATGGATAAGTTTCGCAAAATGAGAAGCAGATTGGCTAAGATACAACGAGCCAATGAATCTCATGAAGCAAAACAACGTCATAAAGATAGAACATCGGTAATGTCCAAAGAAACAGTATCGGCATATAATATTTTAACCGGCGAAAATAAAAGAATTAGTATTTCTGAATTTGAAGAAAGTTCGTTTTGGGTTGGGACAACCTGGAATGGATTTTACGAAATAATTTTACCAAATGGTGATAGTTTCATTTTAACAAAGTTTGAAAAGGTGAATGAATTTGCAAACTCAATCGGTGTTAAGTCGGATTGGATAACAAGAAGAGAAAATTGTGAAACACCATTCAAACACCGTTTTAAAAAACATAAACATTTAGATGGAATTATAATTAAAAAACAACCTCCAGAATTAATAAAATTGTTTATAGACTTGATAAAATGATTCTAAAATTGCAGGTACATTAGTTTTACCTGCAATACAAAAATTTCCAGTGAAATGGATTAACACTACCATTACTATGAGTATGTTCGCATTTTTTCATTTTTTGATGTATGTCCGGATAGTTATGTACAAACCAACCATATATTTTATCTTTCATTTTTAATCCTTAAATTAATTTTTCTGGAAATACATTGACATATTTTCCTTTATAATCCAGTTTTTTTGTCATTGTTAAAGAACGTTGTCTGTGTTTAATCGGCAATACATCTATTGTTTTTGACCATCTATAAAATTTTAATTCCTCTAAATCTATCCAGGCTAATTTCTTATTAATCAAAAATGTGTTTTTTGTAAATTCATTAACGCATCTAAAAGAATCACCTAATTCAGAAATAACACCATATCGTCCTATTTTTTTACCATCTAAAAAAATATAAAATAAAATTTTAAAAGCATTATGCTTCATCGTTCTTACTTTTTTAAAGTAAATCTGAACTGTTTATGACCTCTGCTAAATCCAGAATATGGATCAATAAAAGAAATTTCTTTTTTTGAATCATCCCAAACATCGACATTCAACTCTTTAAATTTTGTCAAATCTTGATGCATTTTCTTATTTTCTGGACTGTGTTGTGCACCAGAATAAATAACAGTAACATCGGGATCGTTTTTAAGTATCGTGGTAAAAACTTGCACTGTTAATCCCCGCATAGATGAATAATTCTCCATCCATTCAACCGTAATTCCGTCATTAAAAGATTTGAATGACAAACCATAAACCAAAATTTTCAACGTGTCGTACAACACGTAATTATTTTTAACTTTTTTTAAAGTTAATTTTCCGATATTCTGTTCCCATATACCTTTCATCGGTATCAAATGCTCAAAAATTTTCTTCTGCTCTTCCAGAGTTAATTGTGCTAATAACGATTTATCTTTTTTAACCGAGGGTATCAATAAAGGCATTTCATTCAGAATGTTTTTTAGTTTCATATTCATTGTCCAGTCAAATCAGTTATGCAAAAATGCTCAATGCCACATTCATCAAACATCGATAATGCTAGAGACCCAGATTCTAACCATCTAGGGTCTGAATCAATAGGCGTATCATAAACAACGCATTTTATTCCAACCTGAATGATTGCTTTAGCACATTCATGACAAACAGGTAATCCGGTTACATAAATGGTATCTCCCAAAACAGATGTACCATTGTGAAGTGCATTATACACAGCATTAGCTTCAGCATGACACACATATTTATATTTTGTTGGTCTATCATCATATCTTTCTGGCAAATCTGCGATTCCTCTAGGAAAACCATTATAACCTTGCGATTTAATCTGCCCTTTGTTACCTATGATAACTGCGCCAATTTTTTTATTTGGGTCCGGAGACCAAGTCGCAAACATCTTAGCGGTTTCAATATACCGAATATGCCATTTCGCCGAAATTTCATTTTTCATTAGATACTCCAAAACTTTCTTTCATATGCTTATTATACTCAAAATTTTCCAAATACATGCTATGGGCATCAATCATCGTGTTTAAACGCATATCTAAATCATCAACCATGAATTGACTATCTTTAAATGATCCTACAAATAAAAATTTTTCAAATGCAACAAAATCTCGTATTTCTAGAAATTGACAAAGCGCAATAAAGCAGTTTGTATAAATTCTTTTCAGATTTGTAAATTTCAAACCTTGAACTTTTTCAATAAAAATATAACCTTTTTCAAATCCATATGAATCAACAACGTGGTATGCGTTCTCTTCATCATACTTCAAAGTAAATGTTGGATTATTATTTTTCCAAAAACTGAAACCCAATTCATGATCACCATATTTCAAATTCGCATCATCATCTAAGCAAACACCAGCAATCGTTTTTTTAAAATATGTGAATTTAAAATCCGACAAAGTTGATTCACGCATCATATTAAAACGACATCTGAAAAATAAAAAAACATCTTCAAATCCAAAGGTTCTCATTACTTTTGCCGTTGGTAATTCTAACATTAATTCAGCATAGGATTTCATCTTACATTCCTCTTTTTGCAGCATTTCTAGCCCATGTAATTAAAGCACAAGCAAAAAACGAATTAAAAAATAAATCGAATATTTCTTTTGGAACTGGAATAAACAACCCGATAAGCATTGTTACTGCTGCCAATCCGAAACACGCTAAACCAACATCAACTATTAACGACATAACTTTTTCGTAAAGTGATTCTTCCATTTCACACCTTCTTTTTAGATTTTGTTTGAGGACAAACATCAAGTTTAGTTGAACTAATCTTTCTCCATCGCAAATCAAATTCACTAATGGGAAAAAATTTTACCGTTTTAGTCCAAACCTTAACAAAAGACATCATCATTTTATCGCAATCTACCTTCACAAGAGCATGGATAACTAAATCGGTTGATGGTGAAGTGTATGAAACTTGTTTTGTTTCATAAGCGTCGCAAGCAAATGACGATAACATTAGCATCACAAATAGTAAGTATTTCATTCTAAACCTTGTTTGAGTTGAATTTCAGGAAACTCAGCATCATTTACATCTAATGGTTTCACTGTAGTAACTTCTCTCCAAATTTTTGGATACAGTGTTTTTAAATTCTTTTCGTACATTTTGTAAGCGTCTAAATCATTTTCAACATCGTTAAGATGACAAAATAAATTATCAAACCATACTTTTGCTTCCAGACCATTCACATGTTCAATATATTCTCTAAATTCCCTAACTCGAATGCATACACTGCATTCACAATGATGGTCGATTTGTTCCATTCAATTATGCACCAAATCAAATAAATCAACTTGAAAACTGTTCCCACAAGAATAATTCTTATAGATCAACGTATGATTTAAATAAATCTCTAACCTACCACCATCGTAAGAAACAGAAATTGTATCAGGATTAATCTTTTCTTCTGATTCATGGTGAATTGTCTCATAGTCAACAACTTCTAATCGCATTTTCTTCTACTCCTCATCATGGTTGTGAAACCCAGCATTTATTGTCATAATCCCAATGACGATTATCATAAATTTGAATATCTAACCACAACCCACAAATTTCAAAACAAAATCTAAAACCGGCATGGTCACAATTTCTAGTTAAGGAAATTTGCCAATTAAAATAGGTATCCCAAGATTCCCATCTTTCGGCTTGAACTTCCCAAAATTTATTTTCAATTCCAAAAAAACTTCCGCTAGTGAACATATTTTAATATCCTTTAGTCAAAAACAAATTGTTTAAATGTTGATAAGTAACCTTCGTGAAAAAATATCAAATCTTTATCTTCTAAAGGTTGATTAGTGTATCTTTTATAAGCTTGCATAAACAGAAATGATGGAATTCCTTTAAAGTCAACGGTATTATCCAATAAACTTTCTTTAACAAAAAAACTTTTATTACCAATGGAATTTAATTTAAAAGCATTGATTTTTAAAGCGTCGAAAATAGCTAACGTATAACCATTTTCGCCATTTGATAGTTTTTCTTTAATCGGTGAAATGGTTTCTTCAACTTTTTCCATTTCTACGGAAAAAACAACTTCATCGGCTGAAGCAGAAATAAAACTCTTAATATCGATTCCAGCATTTTGATTTAAAACGCTAACTACATGGTCCATTAAATATTGTTGTATTTGCTGTTGTTTTTTTGGCATTAAATTACCAAAAATCACTTGGCGTATGTATTTCGATTTTTTAAAATAATCTAAATCAGTAACACTTCCAATCAAATCTTCGTAAGTAGCTTGATTCAATACCAAATTTGACGAATAAAATTTAAAAGCTGTAAAGTTTGCTTGTTTCAAATCAATACTGATAAATGTTTTATCAACATTTTCTAATGTGTAGACATTTTTTTGTACGATGTGATTTAAAAGTTCGAATTTAGTAGGTTGCGACAATTGTGAATATTCTTTAGTTTCTTGAATAGCATTAACAATTTTTCCACGAATTCGTTCAGCTTCATTAAAAAATTCACCTTCACCGCCCAAAGTTTCAACGGCTTCAGTAAGTAGCTTAAGTTTGCTAATGGTATCGAAATGAGGATTCAAGGTATTAAGATAATAATCAAAATATGGATCTTGTACAACTTGAACTGGTAGATTGTAGTCTTTTGTAAAGCGCTTTCTAATGGAATGACTTAATTTCATTGCTTAAACC
>Ga0257141_1000094_pt1 | contig 13912 bp, 9 predicted proteins | sample saktaT_17_FD_193544 | JGI IMG/M metagenome (GOLD analysis project Ga0257141, IMG submission 193544) | Metatranscriptome of saline water microbial communities from Sakinaw Lake, British Columbia, Canada - sak_2011_1_27_36m (Metagenome... | ecosystem: Environmental > Aquatic > Non-marine Saline and...
ATTGTAATACCTTTTCAGTCAGCCAGATACACTTCGAACGCAAGCGGATACAGAACATTTACCGGTTCGGCCGGGCCCTTGACAATGCCCGTACCTTCCATCGGCAGATCTCTGATCTGTTCTAATTTTAAGGTTCTGACAACCCCGAGAACGCAATTCATGAAACTCTCGTTATCGAATCCTGAGATCTCGATGATGTTCTGCGAGGTAATTGAGCCGTCTTCCGCTATCGTGAAAGAAACCTGCATGTTGCCCGGAGTGATGTCATTTCTGCGATAACGTTCGAGGAAACACTGTTCCAGCTGCGGAGCGATCACCTCGAAAGCCCTGTCAATCGTATATTCGCTGCGCGCATTGTCATTCACCCGGTTATCAACAAGCTGCTTGTTTCCGGTAGTGTTGACGCGAACACGCTGGCGTGCGATTTCTGCTCTTTTCATCTCCTGTGTGATGACCTGACGATCGATCTTCCGCTGGAAATTGAAGAAAGCATCGGTCGTATCCACCGCACGATTGAACGCATCGAAACGGAAAATGATGTCCTGGATCTGAAGCTGCACCCGTTCCACATCATCCCGCAATGCATCGAACGTGATCAACCCGGTGTAGGAGTCGCCACGGAAAATAATCTCGTCAAGGCCGAAGTTTTTGCCGCGAACCATTCCGAGGCGCATTTCATACCGGTAGTAATCGTTTCCCGACATGCCGCGGCGTGTACGGTAGTAATCCTCAAAGCTTTTCGCATACTTTGCTGCCGCAACACTGAACGTATACGAATGGAAAAGCTCGCCTTCGTCGGTTAATAGAACCGCTTCGACCGGATCGATTTTCATTTTCGCGAAATCCCGGTTGATAAGAGAAACCTGGAATGTCGTGAACTTGACCGGCGTATACCCGAGGTCAGGATCGATCCAGTTTCCGAAGGTATACGGATTGGTCGAATACAAACCGTCGTTCGATTCTTCCGGGAAAAGATCGTTCAGGCTCTGTTCGGGCATGAACTTGACTTCCACTGCTGATCCGCCGATGGCGAAAACCATCGCCCCCGTCTCTTCGTCAAGAACATAATCCTGATTACCAGGAGTAACGACCGGGGTGAGAGTCGAAGTATACCTGATCTCCGGCGGAGTCAACTGCCCGGTTACCACCACCATGACAGGCAGCAGTAAGGCGAGTGAAAACAGAAATTTCTTTCTAAAACGCATGGACATAACAGTCCCACCTCGCTTGGTTATTGAACCGATGAGAAGAAGTCCATCTTCTGCTGGGCTATGCTGCCTTCCTGGGTCAGCGCAAACACCACCATATTGACGCCCATCTTCAGTTGCGGCTCGTTATTGGTTTCTTGTTCCCATTTTATACCATAACCCTTATCAGAATAAATAGCGCAAAGGCGGTTATCAATGGAAATACCTTCAAGATAGAGAACCTGTTTTGTCATTGTTGCCCGATGAGCGGCATAGTTCACCGACTCACCGCTGTTGCTCCGTCCGGTTGCGATGTTCCGCTCGGTTTCGGCGCCCTGCGGCGGGCCATCATTGAAATCGAAGAAGCAATGGTACATCGGATGGTTATTCGGAATCGGCAGGAACTTCGCCGCGCTCCCGAGCGCATCCCGGTATGCCAGTCTCAAAGAAGCTTCCGCAGCTCCGAATTCAACGGTCGGATTCCCATTATCGAATACACAGAATCCCCCCTTGCGGAGGTAATCGCCGAAATTCCTTGCTTCGATTTCAGTCAATTCAAACTGTTTCTGCGCGCAAAGGAAAACGAACGGCGAATCGTAAATCCGGGATGAATCGATGAAAAGGTGCTTATCAACTTTTGACGTAATGCTGGTATAACGGTTAACCGCATCCGACAAACGTATGATAGCCCGAGGGAACGCCGGTTCCAGCTGTGCGCCCCAGAGTGTCGCAATATAAATGAATCCCTTGATGCTCTGTTTATCCTGCGGGTCCTGAATAATCATCGCTTTGTACTGACCGGTATCCAGGTCGCCCAGCGAGATCATCTCTTCCTTCATGGAAATCTGCTTTTCAGGTTCGCGGGTTGTGGCCATTTCGATCTGAACACCTTCGGGAATAAAGACATCGCCTGTCTTGATTTCCATATCGGTATTCATATTGAATGATGCCATACCGCCCATCATGTTGGTCTGAACCGTTTTTGTCCGAATTTCAGCCGTAGGCTTCCGTTCGGTCATTTCCTTTTTCTTGTACTCGCGTTCCTTGACCCGTTGTTTCTTGAATTCAAACGGTTTCGTCATACGAGGCCGGCGAATAACCAGTTCCATAGTCGGCGGTTTGATAACCTGTACCGCAGATTGCTGGAATACGAACATCGATGCCAACGCCGCATGGAAAGATACCGCAAAAAGGACACCCAGGTAGAGCATCTTCTGCGTTTCTTTTTCCAGCTTTTCCATATCAATGGCGTCAGACGGAGCCTTGAAACGGTCAGCAGCATTATACTCTTGAGCCATTATAGAACCTTTCGGTATTTACACTATTGAGCCTTGAAAGTCGACGTCGCAATTGCGATCGTTTCTATCTGTACGCCTTTTGCCAGTTTCATCATGGTTATAATGTTCCCATGTGTTGCCGAAGCGTCCGCTTTGATCAGCAGGGCGTTCATGCCTCTCTTCTGCTTCTCGTTCACAAGCATAGCATCGAACGAATCGAGCGTTCCGACAACCCCATTCAGCGCGATATTGCCATCGGCGTCGAGCTCGGCAATCATCTGCTTCTGATCAAGCTTCACAGAATTTTCCGCATCGGGCAACATCAGATCCAATGCGGGGGCATTCTTGAACACTGCGGTAACCATGAAGAAGATGAGTAAAAGGAATACGCAGTCGATCAGGGGGGACATGTTCAAGTCCTGATCTTCCACAACCTTTATTCTTGCTTTGATTTTTGCCATTCTTTACTCACCACCTTTTTATTCTTCAGCAGCCTGTTCGACAGCAAAAGCCATAGCTTCCGCGCCCTGACCGGTAGCCATATCCATGGCGTAGATCACGTACCTGTTCTGTGCATTGGTATCACCCTGGATGACCACATTCTTGCTGCCTGTGGATTCCATGGTGGCCTTTATGACGCTGGCAAGCTCGGCTGCCGGCGTATTCTGGCCGTTAACCTGATACTCGCCGCGGTCGTTGATGAAAATACCGACATCCTTCCGTTCCGCCTGCTGCTGCTGCTCATCCTGGTTATCGCCGCCCATGGGCAGGTCGATGACCATGCCCTTGTTTTCCACAAACACGGTGGTAACCATGAAGAAAATCAGCAGCAGGAAGACGCAGTCGATAAGCGGAGAGATGTCAACATCCTTATCGGCGACTATTCTTGCTTCCAACTGTTTTTTCTTCTTCATTTCCGAATCACCTCAAGGTGAAAAGTTTGAAAGCCATTACTTCTTTTCACGCAACATTGCCAGAAGGGTATTCGAAAACGCAAGCGCATACACTTCAACACTCGACCGGGCATTTTCCGCAAGCCCACCGAGCCAGCGGTGCATAACCGATGTCGGGATAGCGATGATCAGACCGGCAGCGGTCGTGATAAGCGCCTGTGAAATACCGCCGGAAACCACGCGGGGGTCACCGGTACCGGAAGCGGCGATCGAGTCGAACGCCACGATCATACCGGTCACGGTTCCAAGCAGTCCGAGGAGAGGAGCAACAGTCGCCGCGGTATTGAGAGCCGCCAGCCACTTGCTCACATAGTTACGGGTCGCATCGTCGATGGTGAGGTGCAGTTCCGCCCGGAATTCCTCAACTTCGGCATTATCGGACATGAACGCGGTGATCTCGTTCTTCTGATACTTGGCCCGTTGTTCGGCCATAACGCGCTCAAGGTCTTTCTTTTCGAGGACCAGCGTGTCATACCGTTTCAGGAGACGCGCGAAAATGTAGTTCAGAATGCCTTTGCCTTTGGCAACAATCTTCACGCATTCTTCGATACCGCCCTTATTCAATGCATCTTCAACTTCTCCCAGCTGCTTTTCCGCCTGTTTTGGTTTTGGAATGCGGGAGAACACCACGAAACGTTCGAAAATAACTGCAACTGCAAAGAGAGCGCACGCAAGCAACGGCCACATGAAAGGCCCGCCATCTACGAAGTAATTGACTAAAACCATGTTTCCATAGCTCCTTTCAATACTGATTGATAATATTTAAAGTTTACTTTGTTTTTACCTTACAAACAATGCTGTGTCAGCAACATCGCTCTGCGGACCGATAAATGTCTTCAGAGTTTCGTTGCTATAGATCGCACTGACCGCGAAATACCGAACCGCAGTTGTTTCCTTGCTTGGAATGAAATTCGCTGTAATTGTGCAGGTCTTTGCAGTTCCACCGCTCGGGAACGTCTTGTTGATGCTTTCGAAATCGGCAGAATCGGCGACAGTCACATAATAATCGATGACATCCGTGGGATCCTGCATATCCCAGGTAACCGTGAACGTATTCGTCGCTTTCGTGTATGACGCCACCACATTGGTCGGCTTTTTTGCAACATCGAACTGGCTGAAGGTCGGTGACTCATGATCCTTGCTGCACGAATATGCGAACACGACCAAGGTGAGGAGAGTTAATGAAATGAATATCTTTTTCACTGAGTCCATCTCCTTGCTCAAAAGCTTTTGGACAATAATATGCCTGGTGTATGATCAATCACCGCGGATTGGACACGCACGCGATTCGAATTATCGGCGGTTGTCTGTCCCGGTGAGAACACGAGCGCATCAAAAATATTATACAGGTATACAGCGCCGCCGGCAATCAATGCCGCATTCCTGATTGAATGCAGGTTGTCCAGATCATCGCTCTGGCTTTTCAGATCATTATACATGACCAGAGCTTCTTCATAGGTCCCGCTGCCATTGGGTCCAATCTTGTTGAAAGCGGCAATGTCACGCTCATAGATTTTGTTTTTTGTATTGTAGTTCTCATGAGCATTGATGCCATACACCAGTGAAATGGTCTCGGCAAGGAAAAAGGTGACTCCTTTAACCCGCTGTCCATTTGTCATCTGTCCCAGTCCGGGATACACAGCGGACATGAGAAAAGCATCTCTTTTGGACAGAACCCTTTCACGAATGAAGCTTTCCTCTTCCTGTGCCGAGACGAACGCTCCTGAGCTCAGCAGAAGAAAGATCGCCAGACTAGAAACAGTAAACGCCTTGGGAATTCTCAACGTGGCTACCTCCTGACAAATACGTATATTATTTTTACATTCTATTTGCAACAATATAATCTTTATGCATACGCGCGAATGTAAACGCGTCCTGGCTCACATCGGCTCCGGATTCGAACTTATCGATCACTTTCTGGTATGCATCGATAGCTTCCTGCCACTGGCTCATGGCCTCATAGCAGATACCCATATTCGACCAGGCGCCGATCTCGCTTTCAGTGTTTGGATACTTGGTCACCACGTCTAGGAACAGGCCCGCGGCTTCCTTGTAGAGAGCCATATCATTTGCATCCTGAGCTCTTCCGAATACCTCTGTTCCCTTTTCATAATCGAGATATGCTACTGTTTCCATCAGATCCTTGAGCGTTTCAGGGACACGGGATGCAACTTCGCTTTTCGGGAATTTGTCAAGCACCAGCTGATAATTGGTGATGGCATTCTGATAGTCCTGGGCATTGTAGTAGTAGTCTGCGATACTGAAAAGCGCGACCGGTGAATACTCGCTGTCCGGGAATTTCTCTACCAGCTGCATGAAAGTCTGGATAGCATTGTCCTGCTGCTCGAGATCGAGATAGCACCAGGCTTTGGTATACAGAGCTTCTGATACCTTTTCATGCCGCGGGAACCTGGTCAGCATGGCATCCAGTCCCTTGAGGGCTTCATTGAGATTTCCAAGGTTATAATCGCTATCAGCCGCGTAGAAGATCGATTCCGGAGTAAATTCTGAATCTGGGAACTTCTGCGCAAAGCCTTTGAATGCTGTGCTCGCCTCAGTGAACCGCCGCCCATTATAATAGCAGAAACCCATATAGTAGTTAGCCATTTCGGCATTTGTGGTTTCAGGGAACGCCTTGATGTAATCTTCGAAATACGATCCGGCGATGTCAAGAGCATCAGGCAGTGTGATCAATTGCGTAAGATACAGCACACCGCACTTGAGCAGCATATCGCTCGAATAGAATGATTTCGGGAATGCCTGGAAACCATCCACATAGTGAATGACCGCCTGGGCATACATGTTGGTGGCTTCATCTGCCTTCCCGGCAGCCTGAAGAGCCCTCGCCTGAGTTTCACATGCATCGCCCAACATATAGTAGGCTTCTTCCTTGTAGAAGAATCCGGCTCCCTCGGGTTTTTGATCGTTCGCGATGGGCAGATCGATCATCATCTGGGCAAACTTGTTCAGTTCCGACCAGAGCTGGCTCCCTGCGGTCATCTGGATAAGATTTCGCATGTAATTCAGCTTCTCGGTCGTGTCTGTGGCCTGGTTGAACAGATCTAGGTACGTCTGGATCGCCTGTTCGCTCTTGTTCTGACGAACGGAAATGATAGCCAGACGGATCTGGGCCATTTCACGGATTGATTCATCAGTACTGGTCATCAGCTGGCGAAGGTCAGCCTCGGCGCGGGTATATTCTTCCCGGTCGATATAGATACCGGCGCGGTAAACTGCCGCCATCTGCTGAGTTTCGGGCTGATTCATATTATACGAAAGGGTATAATCCGCAAGCGCCCCGTCAATATCGTTCAGCGCCCGGCGGGCATTCCCCCGCATCAGGAAGAGCTGGGAAAGCCGATACGTGCTGGCGATTGCGCTGGTGTCCTCGAGCGCATAATTCAGAACATCCACAACCCTCTGGTTTTCCGTATTCGCAAGAAGAGTCTGGGCACAGAGCAGGCGAGCCGTGGTGAACAGGCTCTTGTTGTTCCTGCTCACCTTGGTAAGATATTCGATTGCGCCCATCTGGTTCCCCATGTCGTTCATGGTCACGCCGATTTCGAACCATACCGGATCGACCTGTTCGCTCTGGGGGAATTCTGCGATCATGCGATTATAGTACTCGATTGCACGATCGAACTGCTTCAGGGATTTGTATGCACGGCCGAGTTTTACATAGGTATATTCTTTGTACGGAGTTTCCGGATAATCGACCATTAACTGATCGTATGCCTTGATTGCATCGTTCAGGTGCGCTTCATCTCCGTAATCCTGCAATGCTCCGGCAAGATAGAACTGTACCCGCTCCTTGATCTGTGTTGCCGGAAAATCGGTGAATATCCGCTGATAATTGTTGATCGCAAGCTGAATATTCTGGAGGCCGACTTCCTGTTGGTTATTCCGAACCATCTGGTTACCGAGTTCACTGTACGAACGACCCAGGTTAAAGAAGGCGCGGTCAAGGTCAAATCCGGCACGGAACGCAACATCGCTGTAGTTCGCGATGTACATTTGATATGCCTGGATAGCATTTTCAAAATAAGTATGCCTTACACCAGCAGCATCCGTATACCCATCAAGATAACGCTGTCCAACCAGGTTCTGCATCTTTGCGCCGAGCACCCGGTCAGGAACTTCGTCGATCGCATCCCGGTATGCCGTAATGCTCTCATCAAACATGCCGCGTGCAAAATACATATCGGCAAGGCTGGTGTATGCGGCATTAATCAGGTTATTATCGAACGTGAATAACTGCGCCATACGTTTGTATGAAGCCTCGGCCTCATCGTACCTGTTCGAAGCCCCATAACAGGCGCCGATCCTGAGCGCCGCGCGGGCGGCAAGGTCGAGCGCGGTGTCATCGGTAAGACCTGCCAGTTTGTCACGTTGGATCTTCTGAATTTCAAGCGCCGTCAGTTCGTTGATACGCATTTTATCAACCAGACGCTGGAAATAGGGAATTGCCTGATCGAACTGGTTTTCGGCATAGTATGCTTCACCGACCTGGAAAAGCGCGCGATCCGCACGGGTACCCGTGGGGAAGCGGTTCACCAGTTCGTTAAAGCTTTCGATGGCCTGGTCGTACCTTTTGGAATCATAGTGGGCCCATCCGATATTGTAAAGCGCATCCTGGACATAAATCGACCTTGGATACCGCTCTATCAATACCTGGCCTTCCTTGATGACCCGTTCGTAATCGTTTACCAGGTACCATGTATCGATAATAAGCTTCTGAGCCATGACTTTGAGTTCGTCATTCTGTGCAGAAGTCTGCACCAGATTATAGTACTCAGTCGCCTTTTCGATATACTCGAGACAGAGACGCTGGTCCTGCTCTTTCTGAGCAGCTGTTTCCGCACGAGCCGCATTATCTTTCTCGAGTGATGCCATCTTATTGTATGAATTCGCGGTTTGGTACAAGGTGGCGTCCTTGACCCGCAGATTCATATCACCGATCGTCACAATGACGTTATCCTCATCGACAAACCGGCTGTTTATCTCAGCAACCGCGTTGTAACCCTCGATCGCCTGATCGTATGCCGCAGAGGTGTAAAACTTCTGCGCCGCCGTGAAGTCGGCGATCATCTGATCAGGAGTCGGGATACTGGTGACGAAGTATGCTGCGCTCGCCATTATTACCAGAAATACATACCCGATATTCATCGTACCATCACTGCCTTTCGTTTTGTGTTCGTTTACGAGATAGGTTCAAGACCTACAACCAATCTCACAAAGAAGAATCTGTCGGTTCGATTGTAAGCCTGTCGAGCAACGCCATTAAATTTCTGCCATTTCGACTCGAACCCGAAATTCAGTGAAAAGTCGTATCCACTATAGAATGATTCGTTTACAAGCATGAGAACCAAATTTCGCGTATCGTAATCAAGTTGATCGTTCATCAAATTCCGGACAGTCGCATTTAATCCCGGAACACCCTGCGCACCCGCTTTTAACGTGGTTCTCACGGTCAACGGGTATTCTACGCGGATAATGGGATAGAAACGCTGTTCGTGGAACACGCGTGTGAATCCATCATCGTTCGTATATTTGCGGTTCTGGAACTTGACTTGCGGTTGAATCAACAGCTCACCCAGGTAATATCGATACTCGGCTTTGTACACCTGGGTACGGTCGATAATATCGTTCTTGTTCTGGTATGCTGTTGCATTCTGATGATTCATGTCATACTTAAGTTTGATTCCGACTGTCAGATTCGGAACCGTGAAAAGATTCACATCCATGAATGATGTGCTTGTATAGCTGTCGCGATATTCCAGTGGATCATAGAACTTTTCAGTCATGACGTCGCTGATGATCTGGTATGGAATATCTTCGTTCGGGTCATCCTTATAACTATTATACGCATAGGTCAACGAGTCGACTAAAGTTGTCGAAAGGTTCCGAGCATACTTGAACACATCGTCCTGAATCGTATCGTTGACTTTCCTTGCATTTGTCGCAAAATGCACGTCTGCCAGGAATGGAATGAACCGGTTGTATTCGGCAACACCGTACAACGATTTGGTTTCACCGCCGCGCGCAATCTTGGTCATATTGATGTAGCCGGCTGTGTATTTCCAACCCATATCCTGCCCATATTCACCGAATACATGGAATCCTTTCCGGTCTATGTCGTAAGGATAGTCAGGTTTGGAATCATTTTCCCTTATATCGATGGTGTTGTTGTTGTTCAGATCCAATCCGTAATCATATTCATCTGGATCGACATTGTACAGCATAAAAGGCTCATCATAGTCCGGCATCATGTTATCGTTCTCATTGGTGTCCGGACGATTGTTCCCGTTGTTGTCCAATCCCGGGAATACGCCGTTGATGTCGCGCAGATTTCTGAACATGTGATAGTCGGCATACTGGTCACGGTCGTCGTTGTCCTCAACCGTAGAAAGAAGCAGCGTGCTGTTCAACACCGACTGAGTACCGCCGAGTTTCTCGGTATTCCCCTGTTGAACCGGGTCAAGAAACAACAGGTACGCCCATTGCGGGTCATGTTCCTTATACTTCGGATCATGAGCAACAAATGTCGTCGAGTAATTCGGATCCATCTTGAAATATTCGCCGCCGACGGTCAGATTACCGAAACCGCGACTGATATCGATGTAATATGCTTCAGCCTGTTTGTTGAATTTTTCCGCTTTATTATTCGGATACTGTTTGAACTGGAGATTTCTCGCATATTCCGAATTCAGTTTGAAGCCTTTAACGTTCGAGGCGACACGGAAACTCATCAACATGTTTGCGGTCGGCTGTCCATACTTGAAGGTGATCCATTCCAGGTTTGATTCGTCTTTCACATCTCCCTTTGAATATACCACCGGCTCAAAGTAGGTCGCTTGAGACTTATCGAGAAGCTTGGGCGCATTGATATCGCTGTTCTGATTCGCATGGATTTCAGATACGCTGATTTCGTAATTATTGCTCACGAGGGCCTTGAACTCGACCTCCTGAACATCCATGTCCTTTGGAACGTCGAACCAGAAAATGTAGTAATTCTCGCCATTGCTCTCGAGATATTCTTTACCCTCACGGCTCAGATCGCTCATCCTGATATACGGATCAGTATGCGAAAGACGTCGTATGATAATTCCTGTATTTGAAAGATCATCACCGGCTTGCACATTGTTCACTGTGAAGAAGTCCGGCACCATCATCGGGTCGAGAAAGAATCTTCCCTGGTCGAGATCCTTGTTAGGATTATTGGTCCGTTTATGAACATTGAAATCGGAACGCCAGTTACCAGTTGTCACAGCGACAAACAGGTCACGACGTTCTACCCCGTTGATGATGGGCAGGATATCATAAATACGGGCGCCATTACCATCATATCGCGAGCCGTCTTCGATCTTCACCGCAAATTGCAACGGTTCATATTTTGACAGTTCCTCATCATGGAGGATTGTGCCCGTCATCGAATTGTTGCTTCTCGAAATGGCGCTGTTCGACCGGTATGTGTTCACGTAGTTCGCCGATACATTGAATATACCGACCTGACGTTCGACATGGCCGCCCTGCATGTAGATCGGCGCCATTCTTCTCTTTGACTCTGTCCCGATCGCATCGAACATGTCCCACAAAGGAGAATTCGCGCGTGAGGTAAAGAACGAAAAGAAGGTGTCGTTCACACTCGCGTCCAGCCTTACTCCGTTGAGGGTAAGCATATCAACGGTCAGAGGCGAAAATTTTGTACGCATCGTCTGCCCGATGATCAACCGGGAAGAGAAATTCCGGTTGGTCTCGTTCAATACCACCAGTCCGTTGAAAAATTCGAAGAAGTACGGGTTGGTATCGACAAGGTTCACTTTATCGAGCAAGCTGTACATATCCACCGTCCCGGCTACATGACGGGAATTGATCTTCTGCTCATTCCAATTGAAAGCCTGGACACCGTCCATGATATAATTTCCCAGATAGTCGTACCGAGGATTCGAAGACCGGGATACAATCGTACGTCCGTACCGATTATATCCCGTCTGGGCATAATTCTCCTCCTCCAGACCCGGTCGGAACAGAAGCTGTCCGAATACGGGACCTGCCAGCGTGAATAAGAACACGCTCGCAGCAATCATGAGTAAACATTTTCTTGTTTTACGTACCATCATTTTATCCCGATTTGACGTTATCGTGACGCTTCGATTTGAACAGTTATGAAATATTCCGTTCTTCCCGTTTGGAGACGTCCCTGCGGATCTTCGAATTCACGCTTGTCACGCCGCATACCGGTCGTGACCAGCATGTTAAAGCCCTGGTAGACGGACAATGTTTCGAATCCCACGAACATACGCCGGCGGTTTTCTTCCTCCAGCGGACGTTCTGAGCTCCGGTACACTTCCATCAACCCGGGAAATCCCTGCATTGCGAACCGCAGTGTTGTCCTCGGTGCAACCCGATAATCAAATCTGAGTACAGGGTAGTAGTTGTAGATATGATTTTCGCCATCCCGCATGCTGGTATTGGCAGTAAGATAATAATTGGTCAGCTTGAATTGAGGCAGGAACGTGACTTCACGAATCCTGATTTCCTTCAAGAAACGCATACCATGCCAATACACATCCGGAACAACACGGAAATTGGCCAGACGATAGGTATAGTCGATCTTATGAGTGAAAGCAGTCGTCCGAATGTTCCGCGGAGCATCGATCATTTCCTGCTGAGTCGAACCCTCTACGGTCAGATCGCCAATCCGATTGATAAGATCGTTCTTGACGTTGTTTATAATGTTCAGATTGCCAAAAACGGTAACCTTGGTCGTGAGGTATGTGGTATTGTACCAGCTGTCACGGAACGCAAGGTTGTTGAACCTTCCTTCCCATGAATTATAGGAGCCTGCCCAAGTACCATCTACATCACTGATTTTTGCATACCCGAGACTGAATGGACCTCCGAAATATTGCCAGTAATAGGCGTTAGACTTGTAGTTGTCTTTCACCCGTTCGGTCCGATGGGAAAGGCCATACTCAAAAATACCAACCTGCTGCTGATGTTCAAGTTTGATATAATTGGTAAGGTTTCTCCCACCCTTCAGCTCCTGCTGAATATCGTAATGACCAAGTGTTACAGTTGTATTCACTCTTGGTTTCAGCTTGACGAAAAGGTGATTACCCTTCGAATCCTGATCGTAGGGCAGGTCGATTTCATTATCATTTTCACGAAGATCGATGATCCCGTTATGATTGAAATCGTCGCCATATGCGGTTTCGTCAAAATAGTATCCAATGTATGGTTCACCGGTGAACCGTATATCAATATGGGTCCATGAAGGTGTACCGTCGTGATCAAAATTGAGGCCAGGATACTCATAATCATATGAACCTGAACCGATATATTTTCTCTGACCTGTCTGTGTCGGAGTAAGTGCGGACCCGACCAGATGATTGTTATCATCATTGTCGTTTACGAGATCTTCTCCCCACTCTCTCATGTAATCATTGGGATAATCGAAAATCTCGCCGCCAAGCGCCCACGATCCGAAATCACGTTCGACATTGAGAAACCATGCGCGTGCCCGTTCGACCTTCTGGCTCCCGCCTGAAAACGAATCCTGAATGGGATAAGCACGGAACGCATTGTACTCGTTGATTTCGCCGCGAACGAATATCCCACGCCAGTTCATTTCCATGTTAAGGCCATAAACACCGACACCGGTCATGCGATCGTAGGAAACCTTGACCCACTCGTTATTCGAGCTGTCATTCACCCGTCCCGCAGCCTTGGCACAGTGTTTTGCATTATACAGAGGCGACCAGGCATTGGAAGCCCATGTCGTACCATTCGGATCGTCATTGAACGAACCGCCGGTTCCCGACTGTTGCATATTGGGCAGCAGCGCAACGATATCGATACAATAGTCGTTTGCCGCATTCACCAGGAATTCGACCTTCCGCGCAGTCGGCGGAATCAGAAATTCGTAAATGATGACATCTGTTCCGCGAGCCTCGATGAATCCTTCCGGTTTCGAGGCGGCATATAAACGGTCGGTCGGATCAGTGGGATTATCGGTATCAAGAATATTGACATACCCGATTTTCCCCTGGGAATTCGCTTTCCGGAAAAACTGATCGTAATGGTTGGTACGGTCAATAGTCCTGTTGGCCGCGGTATTATAGCTGTCCATCAGATCGAGGAACCATGAACCTTTTGAATTCATGAATTTTTCGACCTGATTGGGGATCTTGAGATTGGTTGTTGCGACGCCAGTGTTGAAGAAGGTATAGTCTAACTGGGTCGCACCCTTGGAATACTGCTTCATGGTGATCACTTCAGGGATCTTGTAGGCCCGCTTTGGCAATGTCGTCTGCTTGCCGTCGATCACTGGAACAACATCAAACACCTGAGCGCTTAAATCCTTGTTTTCAGGCGCATCCGAAGTGATAACTACATACATGTAACGTTCGACTTCCTTGTCCAGAAGACCATACTGACCGAAAGAAATATCATTGTTCGAATAAAGCTGGGTTCCTCTGTTTTCAAATACGAA
>Ga0257141_1000096_pt1 | contig 13727 bp, 8 predicted proteins | sample saktaT_17_FD_193544 | JGI IMG/M metagenome (GOLD analysis project Ga0257141, IMG submission 193544) | Metatranscriptome of saline water microbial communities from Sakinaw Lake, British Columbia, Canada - sak_2011_1_27_36m (Metagenome... | ecosystem: Environmental > Aquatic > Non-marine Saline and...
CAGGGTTTTTATAAATTACAATAAAGTAATTATCTTGTCGATAATCATTGTTATTAGTAACCGTGAATAACGTATCTAATTTGTTGTGCAATACCAGCAGCCAATGATACTGTAACAGTATTATCATCAACAACTTCAACAACAACTAAATCAAAACGCCACACATGTTCAACATCATCATAAACTTGAACTGAAACGTCAATAAATGATGTATCCAAATTATGTACTAACGTATAAACGTCAGATTTTTCAGATGTCGAAACTTCAGCTTTAACATATCTGCTTTCTAATTCATGAATTTTAATGTTGACAGATTGTGCGATGTCATCCAACGCAGCTTGAACTGTTCCAGCAGTAATTTCAACTGTTGGGCTAACGATATTTGAATCGGCTTCAACATATCCTTTATATCCAACTAATGCTGTGCCTTTTCCAGCAGTTGTATCGGCTAAATCGACGATTGTAGCTTTCAACTTAGTATCCAACAATTTATCAGCATTGGTCAACGATGTTGCTGTTGCTAAGTAGTTTGTTGATGCATCAGCAGTGTAAGTGTCAGCAGTAAAACCGGCAGCAATATTGATATTATTCAATCTTGTTGTAACACCAGATTCTGCATTAGTAGCTCTTGCAACTTCCGAATTGATAGCTGAAACCAAATTAGCTTTACTTGCAGTTGTCAAACTTGCTAAATTACCCTCAACCGTTGTAGCTCTTGTTACTTCAGCCGCTAAATCGGTATCTAATTCATTGATTGCTGTAACAACAGTTTTAGCTGTAGTTGTTAAAGAACCCCATGCACCGATACCAGTTTCAACACGATGTAATTCAGTATCCAACAATTTGAATGTATCGGTAACGGTCGTGATAGTGCTACCAACTGTATTGATATAATTGGTGTCTGTAAATTGAAGACCATTACCTTCACCAATATAAACAGCCGATCCCAAAACCTCTTGCAAACTACTATCGTAGTAATACAAAGAATTAATAGCATCAACAATAGTGCTGTTGCTTAATGAAGGGTATCCACTTGGGAACATATTTGTCAATGAAGTTAGCTCACCAACTTGACCATCCAATTCATTAATAGCAGCAACCAAAGTATTTTTAGCTGTCGTTGTCAACGTATGCAAATCACCAATTACACCATCAACTTGGTTAGTTGTAGTTTTTAATTGTGTATCTAAAGCAGATATTGCGCCACTAATTGTTGTAACTGTGTTCAAATAGTTCGTACCAGTAATAACTAATGCGTTTGCATCTTGTGTAGCAAACGAACCAACAACTGAATACAAGTTATTTGCATGAGCATCAACTTCATTGATTGCTCCAACTAATGTACCTTTTGAACCAGTTGTCAACGTTGACAATACACCAATATTTCCATCAACTTGTGAAGTTGTTGTTTTTAATTGTGTATCTAAGGCAGCCAATGCTAACGAAACTGTAGTAGCTGAATCTAAATAATTCGTACCAGCGATAACTAATGTATCGGCATCTTGAGTTGAGAATGAACCCAAAGTTGTGTACAATTTATTAGCATGTAAATCAACTTCATTGATTGCAGCAACTAAAGTATTTTTAGCAGTTGTTGTCAAAGCATTCAAATTACCAATTACACCATCAACTTGTTGAGTTGTTGTTTTCAATTGTGAATCTAAAGATGAAATTGCAGTAGTCAAAGTAGAATTATCAGCAACATAATTCAAACCACTCAAACCAGATTGATTTGCATCAGCAGTAACTCCCAATACAGTATAAATGTTATTGGCATGTAAATCAACTTCATTGATAGCACCAACAAGAGTGTTACTTGTTGTTGTAGTCAAATTCGACAATGTACCAATGTTTCCATCTACTTGTGAAGTTGTTGTTTTCAACTGAGTATCTAACGCAGATAATGCCAACGAAACCGTTGTTGCTGTATCTAAGTAATTAGTACCAGAAATAACTAATGCGTTTGCGTCTTGAGTTGCAAATGAACCTAATGATGAATACAAATTATTAGCATGAGAATCAACTTCATTGATTGAAGAAACCAAAGTTCCTTGTGCAGTAGTTGATAATCCTGTTAAAGTACCAATTTTTCCATCAACTTGATTTGTCGTTGTTTTCAATTGTGAATCTAATGAAACGATAGCAGCTTTAACAGTTGAATTTGTTGTAATGTAATTCAAACCATCAAAACCAGTTTGAGTTGCATCATCAGTAACACCCAAAACCGTGTATAAGTTGTTTGCATGTAAATCAACTTCATTGATAGCAGCTTTAACAGTAGTTGCACCAGTTGTTAAAGTTGTATCACTGATTTCTGCATCTAATTCATTTATTGCTGCAACAACAGTTTTCGCCGTAGTGGTTAAGTTGCCCCACACACCAACACCGCTTTCAACTCTGAATAAATCAGAATCTAAAGTAGCAATTGCTGCTTTAAGTGTCGAAGCAGTCGAAACATAATTTGCTCCTGTAAATGCTTCTAACGAACCATCAGCTTTTAAACCCGCTGCAGCTTGTGTTGCATCTAATTCAGATTGTAACGCGTTTTTAGCTGTAGCGACATTATTAACTGTAGCTACTTCAACTAAAGAGCCACCTTGTTGAACTTCAACTTTATCCGAAGTTTCATTCCATCGAATTAAGGTCATTACACCGTCAGAACCTCTATCAATTTCTAAACCAGCGTTTTCTGTTGGAGCAACTGCACCAATACCACTATTTAAAGTAATAATGTTGTCAGCAACTTTTAAGATTTCAGTTTCAACAATTGTTTGAGTTCCTTTAACTGTTAAATCTCCAGTAACAACTAAGTTTCCACCAACAGTTTCATTTCCTGAAGTAGTGATGTTACCATAAACCATTAAATCGGCATTTGTTGCAACTGTACCAACTGTTGTAGCACCTTTCAAATCTGACGTACCTTTAACAACCAAGTTATCCAACGTTGTGTCGGCAGCTGTCAATGTTGAAAGAGTAGTTGCACCAGTTACATTCAATGTTCCAGCAACTGAAGTGTTGTGTAATGCGGTGTTTCCTGAAACATTTAGTGTAGAAATTCCAGCCGTGCCAGAAATGGTTACATCTTTAAAGCTACTAGTACCGGTAGATGTGATGTCCCCAACAAATGATGGTGCTGTAATTGTGTCAGTAGCCGTTAAAGTACCATTCACAACCGTAGTATCATTAAGAACGATGTTACCTGTACCGTTTCCAGCCAAAGTCAAATCGCCATTTGTTACTGTTGTTGTGATAGAACCATTACTTGATGCCAAACCACCACCGAGTTGTGAACTGTTTTTAATACCAATCGAACCTTGATATGTGTAACCAACAACGAAAATTGCTTTTCCAGTTAATGCGGCAGGTAAATTTGTATCTGCAAAGTTTAAAACGCCCGATGCATAATCAAAGATGTAAGCGTCAGAGTTCGAACCATCTGGTGCCAATAATGTACCTGTTGATTCTGGATTTACTGCCCCAACTGTATCAGCATAAACTTTAACAGAATAGCTAGCACCAAATTGTGGTGGAATCCAATCAGTAACGCCTGTTTTCCATGTTCTTGAAGAAGGAACCACAGTTGCGTCAGCGGTTGCAGCAACTCTACCATCACCAGAGAACTTTCTAACTTTAACTTTATCAGATGAAGTTGTTGGTGGTGTAGCAGGAATTAAATCAGATTCATTCCAAATTCTATCTCCGCGAACTAATAATGGACTTGGAACAGCCTCATTACTTGGAGATTTGTTTGTTGCTGTATCGGTTTTAGTTACGCCAAAACCAAATTTTTTGTATAATGCGTCAAGTTTTTGAGAATCGGTAATCGCCATTTTATTATCTCCTAATTAGTTAATTATTAATTCGTTGGGTTAGCAAACGATAATGCAGTAATGGTATCACCAGCAGATAACGCAAATCTTACAAAGATGTAGTTGTTTGTACTATTTGTACTTGATTCTGTACCAAATGTAACTGTTCTGCTTTGTGTTGTTAATGAACCTGTTGTAACTGCTCCGCCTAAGGCGCAACCAGCGCTTCCACTACCACCAGCTCCAGATCCAGGAATACCAGCTCCAGAATATGCTACAGTTGCATCAATCCAACCATGTGTTGGTAATGCAGTGGTATCAATAGATGAACCAGGTAATGCTACCTGACAACCACTAATTTCACCTGTCAAGCTAATATTGAACTTAGAAACAGCACTACGTTGAATTCTAAAGGTAATATATTGTTGTGCTGCTCTACCAGAACTCAAATTAGGACCAACTGGGAAGTAACCATTTGAATAATCTGTTGTATCGTGTTTAGCAATACCAGCAACAACTGTAGCTTCATGAGTTTGCAATGCAGAATCACTGTTCCATGCTGAAGTCGCACCGATTGTTGGTGATAAGCCAGTATCTAAACCAGAAATACGAATCGCAGACGATGCACCACCAGTACCAAATGTACCAACAGTAACATTTTGTTCATTCACTTTTGATGTATCGGTAGTATTGATGGTCAAAATTGTTCCAGTAACAGTTGCAGTTAAAGAACCAGACCCATAACCATTATTAGAAGTCAATGAAGGACCAGTGTTGCTACTACCTGTTGCATTCAATGTCGAAACTGCTGTTGTGAATGTTGCACTACCTGAACTCACATACATATTTCTTGTAAGTGGTGTTGTGATACCAGCCGTTGCATAAGTAACAGTTGTTGGTGTTTGGAATTGACCGCCAGCTGTACCAGTAACAACGTTATTTGAAGCTTGATACATATCGCCTGAAAGTTTATTAACCGTACCAGTATATGTCCAAACTGTTGTGCTTGTATAATGTGGAACAGAACTACTATTTGCGATTGCTTCAGTTGTTGGAGCAAAAGTTGTTTGTGTAATTACTGGGTTGCCTGGGTTACTAGCATCGTAATACCAAATAGCTTCATTTGTTGTACCAGCAGCCGAGTCACCAATTTTAATACCATTCCAACCTTCGGTAACTGTACCAGAAGCAGATGCGTTGAAAGAATTCCAGAATAACAATGCTTTACCACTAATTGTACCATAATCAACGTTATTAGAAATAACTAAATCTGAATATGTTCCATTGTTTGTTAATGTTGAAGCAATAGCTCTTGCGCCAGATGCAACACCATTTTTATAAACTGTAACCGTACCACTTTCGCCAGGACCAACATTTGTTAAAGTATTTGTCGTATATGTATTTGCTCTACGGTAAGCAGAAACCGTTGTGCCACCAGTTAATGAACTTGTTTTAGCTGTTGTGTTATCAGTTTGTAAAAAATCAGCCATACGCAAACCGCTTGATAAGCTAGAAATACTTAACGCGCCATTTGGGAAAGCTGGTGGTTGTGGTGGAACCATTTTACCCATCACTTCATTTAGTTTATCAATAGCATCTGTAACTTTAGTTGCTGAAGTAAGTTGAATAGCAAATTGATTATCTGTCAACGTTCCAACAGTTGGATTACCTAATGGTACCGAATTACCAGAAATTGCAGTAGTTATTGTTTGTAACGAAAGAGTACCAGAACCATCAGTTACCAAAACAGCGCCAGCAGCACCGTCAGTTTGTGGCAGTGTTAAAGCACCAACTTTAACTGAACCAGTTGCGCTGATTTCAACGTTACCTGTTGAAGAAACTGTGTTTCCAGAAATAGCAACATTACCAAGTTTAGAACTACCAGTAACAGTTAATGTACCACCGATATTTACGTCTTTAGCAACGCCAACACCACCAGCAACAGTAACGGCGCCGGTTGCACTGGTTGTACTGTTTGTATCATCTGAAACAGCAACTTTACCAGTTGCGTCTAAGGTAGTAACAGTTGTTTTACCAGTAACACCCAATGTTCCACCAACTGTTTCATTTCCAGTTACAGCTGCATTACCACCAACCGTAGCATCACCAGCAGTTGAAAGAAAATCGGCAGTTAAACCAGCAGAATTATCAGCTTTATGTAATGAAATTGCTTTTGTAGATGTATTACCTTTATCAGTAACACCTTGTAAATCAACTTGAATTGAATTTTCTACAACAGATGTGATTTGTCCTTGTGCATTGAAGTTAATTGTTGGAATAACTGTTTGTGAACCAACCGAACCCGCCGAAATATTGATTTTATCAACTTTCGTATTGTCCGCAGAAATTCTATCAGCAACTTCTTTTGTTAAACCAGCATTCACATCATTGATTGCCGCAACTACGGTATTTTTTGCCGTTGTTGTTAATGTTGTTAAGTTGCCAAATTTACCAGCTACTTCATTTTCTACAGATGTCAATCTTGTGTTAAGAATAGTTATATCGGCAGAGTCTGAGATAACTTTAGTTTCTAAAGTTACGCCATCAGCTTTAAGAAATGTACCTTTAACTTTCTTGTCAGTTGTATTAAACCAAATTCTACCAGCATTCTGGATACCAACTACCGTTGGATCCGATGCTAAACTTTCCAGAACAAGATTACGGAACGAACTGTTTTCCGCCAAGACTGGGTTATGTAATTTAATAGATGCCATGTTGTGAGCTCCTTTTTAATGTTATTAAATATTTATATCTATTTATATCGGTAGAATATTTTTTTATTCCGCTGCTACATCAGAAGAATAAGCTTCTATCCACAATTTATTTATACATTATTTACAAAATAAAATTTAATCATAAAAGTTTGGCATGAGAAAAATCCAACTAAAGTTGGATTTTTAAAGCTAAATTCTACCCGGCACAACTAATACATTCTTCTTTTGCCGAAACATCAGTAGCATTTTTTTGGATTGATCTGATGTAATAAATGGTTTTCATATTCTTTTCCCATGCATCAATAATCGTATCATACATATATTTTGCATTGACACCATCAAGATTCAAATTCAAAATCAATTCTGAAGAAATACCAGTGTCAGTCCATCTTTGAATTTCTGAAAGAACATCAATTACGGTTTTTTGTGCTATATTTTTAAATTCTTGATAAATCCAAAATTTGTCTCTAATAAATGGTGGCATGATAGGGACAGTTCCTTTTGAATTTTTATCGAAATAGAACTTACTAAAAATTGGCAATACGGAAGCCGAACAACCTTGAACTAAACTTGAACTAGTATTGTGTGATGCAATACCATTTTCCATAAAATAATGATGGTTGTTTTTTACTTCAAAATCATACGTTACTGTTTTTTCAACGTTTCTTGTAATTTTTTTAATTTTCATTTATAATTTTCTCAATTTCTGTTAAAAAATCATTTAAATCGGTTTTTTCATTTATACGAACCAATCTAAAACCTTTTTTCGCTGCTAACTCATTCTTATATGAATCATTTCTTCTTACAATCAGTCCAGAAACACCAAATGGACTTTTCCAAAGTTGCAATTCTTCTTCCGCAATTATTTCATTTTGTGGATGAAATACCAAACCATCAAACTCAATCAATATTTTTTTAGACTTTATTGCAAAATCATAAAATCTGATTTGTCTATCAACTTCATTATACAGAAAAAATTCTTTTTTGTTTTCATACCCAAAAAATAAATCTTCGTCATGAAATCCAATTTTAATCAAAATATCATACAGAGGAATAAAAAATGACAAAGATATTTTCGATGCTTTACCTAAAGAAACTGTCTTCTTAATTATGGTATTTTTGTACTGTTTAAATGATTCTTCCAAATCTCCATCACATTTTTTTAAAAAAAATTGAAGAGACGAACTATCCTTTTTGTTTGATGATTCCAAATATGCGATATGTGCTAATTCTTCATTATTATTAAACTTTTTAAGAAAAAAAGACTTAGACGAACCATCTTTTTTTGCTGATAGATGGTTGTAAAGTATTTCCGCTTTTTTTACATCGCCACTCATTTTCCCCAAACAGTATTCAAAAGATCTTGAATCTCGATCATTACAGTAAGTGTGATACAATTCTTCGCCTATTTCAAAACCATATCGAATTTTAAAACCTTCCAATGTTTTAGAAAAACTATTCTTTTTATTTTGAATCTTATATTTTTCCAACCCATATTCCTCACCATATAAATCGATTTTACCAGCTAATGTATTTCTAAATGCGTCTTTTTCACATTTTTCAGTGTATTTGATCTTACCCAAATGCTCGCCATATTTACGTTTAAAAGTATTTAAATCGGGCTTTGTTTTATTTTTATAGTTTTCAATCCATGATATAGCTTGACTTGCTGTCAAGTTTTTCTTTTTCATAACGTCTTCAACAGAGTACATGTTTGGCTTCGATTTCAGAAATTCATTTTTTTTAATAGTCCATCTATCACCATATTTCAATTGAAAAAATAATTCAGAATTAGAAGCAGGTTTTTTAGTTTTGTATTCTACAAACCTCAAATAATCCCAATAATCGGATCCGATTTCATTCAGTTCCATTCCATCAAACGAAATGCGAAACTTTACCAAGTTTAATATATCCTCAATCTTCGGACGTGTTGAAAAACCCATATCGGTTATACCAAACATATAACATAACATAGACCAGTCCGATATATCGTCATGGTTAATACCTTCAGTTCTAACAAATCTAATCAAATTTGGATTTTTTTTATTTTTAGTAATATTGAACTTTTTATTTTTTATTATTATCATATTCATACAACAGCTCCTATTTTTTATTATTATTTATAGGAGCAATCGTTTTTATTTGCTATCTACCAATTTCATCCTGATTTACAATTTCATCGTTTTCTTGTAATTCATCAACTCGAACCCACTCAGTAGTACCATCAATCCTAGAAACTAATAATTTATGATTTGGCGTATATGTGTAGATATTCCCGTCTTCGAACTCGATACTAATTGTATCTTGCTTACCATTAAACCAAATTCTTTCACAAACATCTACGCCATTTAGCGTATCAACTTCAATTGGAGTTTCTAAATTTATCCAATGAGGTTCATTACTTTCTATGCGCGTAATATCAAAACCTTGATCATCTAAAATTTCATAAATCGATTTTATACCATTTACAGTTCTAATCTTATTATTTGGATCTTGGCAGTTCGGGGCAATCATTTGTAAGTGACTGTTTCTAATACCATATTTTATCAATTTCTTTCTAGTATCGCTCCAATCTTTCGTCGTACTTGTAGCTTTCAAATCTTTGAATTTCCCACTTCCAAAACTTTCAAATAATTTTTGTAATTTTATTTCATCATTTGCAAATTCTTTAATTTCTTCATCTGAAAAAAATTCAGACAATTTTTCATATTCGATGTATTGATTTTTATAAAATAGTCTTGATAAAATCAGTCCCTTCGACCAATCTGAACCTTCATATTTTGGATAACACCCTCTGTCTTTAGCTAATTCAACCGATGCATTAATAGTATAAAAAGCAATATTTTCAAATAATTCAGAAACCATTTCTTTTGACTTACTAAACGGAATGTCTCTTTTAGCAAGGTGATCTGCAAGCCCCATAGTATTATGAATCACAAATGCTGGTAAGTTTTCTTGCATCGAAACAAAATAATTATGATGTGTTTCAACTGTAAGGTCATAAAACTGTTCATCAGCTAAATCATCATATTCTATATCAGTAACTAAACTTTTTTCACCATCATCAGAAATCAAAAAATCACCAATACAAATTTCATCAGCTCTCACATATTGCAATTTTTTATCTTTATAAAGTAATGTTGGATGCCAATCAGAAGTAATAAAACTAGAACTATTTGATGTTATTTTAACCTGATTTTCTTTTTTAACGATTGGTTTATGTGTCTCTTGAACCATTTGGTAGTCAATACAATCAAGTTCAAGATCATAGCATTTGATAATGCTTCCTGTTTGTACATTTTCAATCTTTACTTTTTCGGTTATAATTTCAACCAACATTTGTTTCTCCAATTTTCTTTGCTATCATAGAAAGTATTTCATTTTTCTTAATATTGTCTTTAATATCAGATTCCCATATCTCAACAACCTCAAAGCCACGGTTTTCTAATATTTCTTTTCTTTTAGTATCATAATCCCAAATATCTTTGGCTGTTTTTTCAGGATAAAATGATATTGGTTTTTCATCCGAATTATAAATTTTCGGATTTGCATGCCAATAATCACCATAAATTTCAATAATCAAATTCTTATAATTAAAATCAACAGAAAAAAATTTTCTTCCACATATAGATCTTTCTTCTGTAGTTAAAAAAATCTTAAATTCATCATTGTCTTTCCCACCAAAAAAATCGCCACTAAATAATTGTGTCTTTCCAACTATTTCATCTATAAAATTATCAGATAAGATACTTCTGGCTGTCAGATTCATTGTTGGGTTATTATACCAATCAAACTATAATTTTACATTTTTTTATTTAACTTTTGAAGTTATTATATCTGAAATTTTAATTGACAGTCCATCAATGTCAATAATATCGTTTATATGATACATAATTCCGTCAATTTTTACACTCTTTACTAATTCAACAAATGAATCGCTAGAAACACACCCAACACCGATTGTTCGATATAATTTATTATGAATTGCCCCTTCTTCGATAGGTACATCGGTAAAATCTATAGCATTATCTAATAATCGTACAGCTGTTTTACAAACTTTTTCTAAATCATCTACATCTTCAATATTAGCTAAATTGATAGAATTTAAATTACAATTATGAACTAAAATTCCATTAGCAAAAAAATTATTATTATTCTTTACTTGTATGTCATAAACAGTTGCTTTTTTTTCTATTTTCTCTACATATACCATAATTTTTCCCTACACATCCAAATATTTAAGACATTTTTCAATTGTTTCATCAAATTTTTCAATTGCATCTTTTTCCCAAACAACCAAAAGTTCAAATCCAGAGTATTTTAAATTATTCAATCTTTCATCATCCATTTCCCATATCATTTTAGAAGTTAAATCATGTCTAAATGGATTTGGTTTATCATCGGTTTCAAACAATGATGGGTTTGCATGAAAAATATCTCCATTAAATTCAATTATTTTATTTCTAAATTTAAAATCTGAATAGTATGCAACTCTACCAAACTTATCGCTCTCATTCAATCTAAAACAAAATTCATCTTCTGAAAAACGCACATCATCACGTTTTATATTAGAAATTTGTATTAAATGCTTAAAAAAAATATCTGCTATTTTTGAAAATCTTTTATTTTCAAAAACGTTATGCTTTTCTATCCATTCCTTTTTTCTCAAATCATCAGAAAAAAACTCTTTCAAACTTTGCTTCAATTTCAATTTAACTTCCGGTCGTTGATTTGGTTTTGGAAATCCAAATTTAAGAACATTATTATTAATAATTTTCTGTTGTATCAATGGTAATTCAAATGGTGTTTCTACGCCATATCGTTCAAAATGTGTTTTTCTGACTTTTAATTGAATTCCATCTCTGTGGCACGGATGTTTTTCTTTTTTCCACTCATTGTAATTATTATTTCGTTGACAAAAATTTGAGCAAAATGTTCTGTATCCTTGATTGAAATTTATAAAACTTTTTATATTCTCACCACAACAACACTTGTTATTAGTCGTCATATCATTTTTAATCAAATATAATCGCTCATTAAAAGTTTTTGGAACAAATGAGAATTGTAATTTAATAATAAATTCATATAATATTGGTTTATGGATTTTAAAATACCGCCAAATATTTGTCATAGTTACTTTTTTTTTAGAATTTGGATTTGTTAAATTACCAAATGAACAATCAAATATTATTTTTTTTATCTCTCCTATTAAATCTAAATGGCTATCAATACCCTCTAACATTCTCATTTTAATCTCCAATTCCGTGGTTATATTATTTAGTATTTTTTAAACTTTTCACTTTTTTATGAACTATTTCAATTTTAAAACATCAGAACTAATAATGTTTTCGGCAGATACATATCCACGATTTTCAGTCCATATTAAATGATCTTTAGTACACTCAATAGTTACACCGTTGTGATTGGTTATTCTTATCAATTCAGCATTTTCATACATCAGCATGCCAGCTTCAATCAGACAATATTCATTGCAATTCATATCAAAATTAAATGATTTCACGAAAACTTCAATTCCATCATTAACCAACTCAATAACTTTAACTAATGATTCTGACTTCTCAAACCCACCAATCATAACATCTAAAACTGTGTCACCTGTCAAACAAGTATGAACAGTTTTAGCTTCTACTTCGGTAATAATTTTGAACTTACCATCATTTTCTTCAATTTTGCTTCCTAAAAACTTAGATGGAGCAAAATTACTAAAAGACTCAACGCATAAATTTACCGAACCAATCATTCCATCATGTTTATTTGGATTGGCTCTGTTAATTGCATCCTTAAAAGCCAAATAAGGCATGCCAGTTTCAACTTGAGTTTTCATTACAGTTTTAAATAAGTCTTTAGCATTAATGCGTTTAACCATTTTCAAACACGATTTATCTTCCAAAGCCCCCTTACCTTTTTTAGATAAAACTTTCTTATAGGCTTTTTCAAAATCTTCACCATTTAAACTTTTTAAATCAACTCCAGCTTCTTCGTTTTGAGAAAAAATAATATTTTCAATATCTCGATATAATTTTTCAAATGAGTTGCCCCACAATTCAGCAATTTCAATACCAAATTTTGTTCTAATTTCGTGTGGATCTACTAATGTCCACATTTTATTAGCTTTTACTCTTCGCATGAATTCGTCTGTAACTACAACTTGTGGGAAAACATCAAAAGCTTTCATTCTTTGATCACCATTTTCGGTTTGAAGTTCTAAAAAATCTTCAATATCCATATGCCAACTATCTAAAGCAACGGTGCAAGCTCCTTGTCTTTTTCCAGCTTGATTTACAGCAATGATTTCATCATTGATAATTTTTATCCAAGGTATGATACCACCAGACGCATTTGGGACACCCTTTATCCATGATCCCTTACATCTAATTCTAGAACTATTTACTCCAACACCACCACCATTTTTACTAATTTTAGCAATCTGATCGACTACATAAAAAATCGAATCTCTACTATCATCGATAGCAGTAATGAAACATGATGACAAATTACCGTTTGGCTTCCGTAAATTCATCAACATCGGTGTCGCCATTGATAATTTTCTTGTTGCAAACAATTCATATAATTCCATAACGAAAGTTGTTCGTTTTTCTTTTGGTTGATTACGTTCAATCATCAAAGCAGCTGTTAAAAATGCTTCCTGTGGCAATTCCCATGGATTTTCTTCTTGAGAAATCAAATATCTCTGGATCAAAATATTTGCTCCAGCATAATCGAAATCCATATCATATCGCATATTAATAAAACTACCAATTTCGGTCAATTCTTTAACAGAATAGTTTTCTAGTATTTTCTTATCATACAATCCAAATTCGACCGACTTTATTATATGATTTACAAAATCTTCAGAACTATATTCAAAAACGTCACATTTCTTAATCGTTTTAACTTCCTTATACAAATCCATCAACTTTAATCTTGCGGCTAAAATTCTCCAATCTGGTTCATCGATGGTTGTCAATTGCAATGATGTATCGATTATATTTTCCTGAATTTCTTTCGTCGTCATATCATTTCTAAATCGCATATGCAAATTCGATTCCAATTCTAATGGGTTTATGCTTAAACTTTCAGCAGCCCATTCAATAACTTGTCTAATTTTTGTAATATCAAGTGGAACAACTTCACCATCCCGCTTAATAATCTTGTAATGTTTAGCCATAAAATCGTCCTTAAA
>Ga0257141_1000098_pt1 | contig 13697 bp, 15 predicted proteins | sample saktaT_17_FD_193544 | JGI IMG/M metagenome (GOLD analysis project Ga0257141, IMG submission 193544) | Metatranscriptome of saline water microbial communities from Sakinaw Lake, British Columbia, Canada - sak_2011_1_27_36m (Metagenome... | ecosystem: Environmental > Aquatic > Non-marine Saline...
AGAATTAGTTGTAGTAGGAATAAATTCTCTAGGGAAGGTTGCTGCATTTGATATTCCTAGAATGCTCTCTTATAGAGGATCAGAGCCAATAAGTTTTACAATATCATGCTCATTAAAGTTAGATAATGATCCAAATGTAGATTTTATGAGACCTGTACATACTTTAGCTGCTCTTACATATCCAAAACAAGCAGGTAAAGTTGTAGATGCATTACACGGGAAAGGAATGGGTGGAGAACCCGCAAGTGTAGCTCCGTCAGCATCGCAAGATGTTGTGGATGATTCATGGGCAGGTAAAATTGGACATGGTGTAGCATCAGGACTTTCATGGGCAGTAGGAGGATTATATGATCTTGCAGTGGGGTCTCTAAAGTCATGGTTAAGTGACTTTGCTCCAGTACAAAGAATTGTAGGAGTTCTAGAAGATACATATTTCCTTGATATACCGGTATCTCAAAGGGAGGGAGTAATATGCTCAGTAGAAATAGGAACACCTGATAGAGCCACCTTTGTTCTGGATGATATTATATTGGCAGGATTTAGTGTTTCAATACCAAGGTTGATATATGATGTAGGTTATCCAGATAGGTTAGAACTGAAAATCCAGATAGAATCAAGAAGAATGGCTAAATCAGACACATTTGCAAATTTCATGCCTTCCAACTCCATGAAACCAATGCAATCTAAGAAAGCTGCACAGCTAGCAACACCGGCTCAAGAGCCTCCAAAGTTAAGAACATGACAGCAACAGAAGCACTATCAACCAATGCAAAGAGTGAGATTCAAGTATCTTACGGAGATACATTGAAGTCTATTTGCTATAAGGAGTATAGGAAAACTAGTGACTCATACATAAGAGCAATAAGTTTACTGAACTTAAGGCTGGATATACAAAACCTTAAACAAGGAGATACTGTAATTGTAGTTCCTGAGAATATACTACTGCAAATAGATGAACTATGAGGTTAATTTCTAACGGTGTAGAGTTGGCATATAAGTCTATATTGATTAGTGAATCATATACCAAGTATTATGCAGAGCTGATTGTAGTATCAAGTGTCCCAATATTGGGACAGCTACAGTTTGTGCTAGGGACAACCATTGTTCCAGTAGTTGTATATGAGGTGAAGATGAATGAAGGTGACTTTATCTATACTATGGTTCACAAGAAGGTGCATGATTTGTTAAATACATCAATATCAGCATATAGAGGAACAAAGACAACCGAAGATCTTTTATCTATGTATGGAATTGAGATTGATAGCAGGTACAAGACACTTCCAGTGAATTGGAACATCTATCAGTGTAAGCTCAAGACATTTCTCGATATAGTTAAAGGAAGAACAGAGGTGATAGATGGAAGCGGTTGTGTAGTTACAATGACACTGCTAGGTAAATTGTCTGTGTCATTTCTTAAGAACAATAAAACCAAAGATCTAAAGAAAATAATAGGAGCCCCTGCTCAAGAGAAGATATCATATGACTGGAAGATAGGAGTAACAGGTGTTGTTAATTTATCCACTCATTGTGGTGACGGTGTAGTGTCAAAACGAATTGTATTTGAAGAGGGATTTGGGGACTCTGCAGTAAATAGGTTTCTGACAATTGAAGAGAATAAAGATGTTCAGATAACCTTGTTGAGAAACCAGTTTTATCAAGCACTGTATACCTCTAGAGTTTTAGCATTAAATAATTGTGTTATTGAAGAAATTGTACTCGGTGATATGGTAGAGGAGGTAAGTTATGGACTTCCATTCTTTGTGTTTTCTATGAATATAAGCAGAGCAGGTGATCAGGTTATTTTAAATGTAACTTTAACAGCAAGAGAATGAACTATATAGTAGCTACAGTACTGACTAACTCCGCTGACGATAAATACGGAAGGGTAAAAGTTAGTTCCCCATCAATATGGGACGGAGAATCTGCCCCTATTCCAACAGTAGGATACTGTTCTCTTAATAAAGGAGATTTGGTTCTTATTGACTGCGAGATGGGTATTGAGTATGCTGTAATTCTAGGAAAATACAGAGGAACAGTTCAAGATTCAAATTCACAATCAGGTGAGGGAGAGATAATATGGGAAACCATGTATGGTAAGAAGTGGGCTCAGTTAAGGTCACAAGGATCAAAAACTATATTCAAGAATTCAGAAGGTATGGAGTTAACCATTGACGGTATGAAGGTATATATTAACGGATTAATTACTACACCTCAATCAGCCGGACCACCTGAATTAAAAGGACCATTTTGTGCTTTAAAAGTATGTCCATTTACAGGTGGACCTCATGTGTCAACAAAAACTTTATAATAATGGACTTTCCTATAGCACTAGAAACTAAAGCCTTTGTTCAAGGTAAGACTGAGTTAGAGCAGATCATGTATGTATGTTTAAGTCAAAGATACAGCACTATTCTCCAAGACCACAGGAAGGGAACCAATGTTGATGTTCACTACAAGGATGTTGGAATCATACTAATGGAAGTTAAAGCAACGCTAAAGCAAATCAGTGGCGTTGTTGTTGAAAGTGTTGAGTTTAATAATGATGTGATACAGGTCCTATATCACTACAACGGTAACATTGAAAAGTATAATTACTACATAGATTGATATATTTACTAAATAAAGGGTATGTTAACAAAGGTAGATATAAGAAGTAAGTTAACGAGTGAGTTAAACTCTACAACTTGGAGCAGTTTAAAGACCTCATTTCTCGGCAGGGAACTAATAGAGTATGGAACAAACCTAATCTATTATAATGCTGTAATGAGTGAAACTTTAAAGAGATCAATGTATCCTGAGAGTGCAGACATATCCGGATTAGTGAATCTGTCGTACAATCTTGATATACCTATTGACACATTTTCACCTGGCTACATCAAGATAGCAATCCAAGGCTCGAGAGTTTACAGGCCATTTGAACTCCAGATGAAGTTTGGATCAGTGGTATTCACTAACTACAACTATGTGGATAAGAACTCCTCTTGTTTCCTTTATCAGGGTGTGGTCAAGTCAATAGCTGATGGCTCCTCTGTTGTGGACTTCAACTATTCTCAATCTGAGAATATGTCAACCTACAAGGATATCATTAACGAGACATCTTACATCGAGTATCAGAAGTTAGGTGAGTTTGTTATCTCAGACTCGGTACAAGTGTTTAAAAACAAGTACAGTCAAATTATACCAGTCTCAAACTGGAGCCCATTAATATCAAATCCAGAAGCAGACATAATCAAGATAAAGAAGGGTTATGACAACTCAACAAATGTGTACTGGGGTGATGGAGGAATTTATGGTTGGGGTTTACAGAAGGATGCTGCAGCTATTTATCAAATACTATTCCTGAGTGCAACGTTTGAAGACTTTGAGCCGGATAGTATGACCTTGAGCGCTTACGCTGCTAACGTAGCTATAGAAACAATAGCATTCACAATCCTATCAACTGAAAAGGGAACTCAACGATCTCTTGAAAGAGCAAAGATAATGCTTGAATCAAGTGTAGGAAAGCTAACTGCTGTGGTAACAATACCTCAGATAACAGCTTTCACAAGAAGAGATCCAGCTGTCCTTGATTGTGTAGTATCACCAGAAGCCAATAACACTATCAAGATATATGTTAAGCCAGTTGTAGAGAATGACACAACATTTGACTATATTCAGAACAACATAACCCTTTATGGAGAGTTACTGACAAAGTACCTTGTTGAAGCAGGATCACCGCTTGTGTTCTCACTCGAAGTAGTTCCTTTAAGAGAATTACTTCCTAGACAGGTATCTGAAATAACAGCCTTGTTGAATGCAACTTATGCATATCTCAACCTAGCGTTTAAAGCGATAATCTCAGCATCCTCAGTAACAGAGTTGATAAATACCAATTATCCCGGAGCGGCTATTGCCGAAGTAAGACTTGAGCAGATTGTTGAACAGATTGGTACAATACAGTTACAAGTACACCCACAGAAAGGGACAATATCAGTTGTTAAGGCAGGTGTAGAGATTGGATGGGATTCTGAAGGAACTATTTATTCGTTCTCAGACCTTGATCACCCACTTGTGGGAATTGTTCGCAAGCTTGGTGATTTCTACATCTCATCCATAGCTGAAACAGATGTGTTCAAGCCTGACATGACCAAGTATTCAACTAACCCTTTCTTTAATATTGAAGGTGTGAAAGAGATGTGGGTCCATGGTGACAGCATGATAATGGTAAAGGGTGATGGAGTAGATCAGATGTATTACACCTACCATATCTCCAGTGTTTTTAACGAAGGAAAGTACTCTCTACAGAGAAACTTCTTAGTGCCAGTTAAACCACTTGCGGGAGCATTCCACTCAGATACATTGTTTGAAGAGCACGATATCTATATCAAAGGAGTAGGATTCTACAAACTTGAAGTAGACACTGCAGTCTGCGTATTAAACAGGTATGACCTAGGTGGTGAGTTTGTAGCTCCAGTTGGTAACTTCCAAGTATCTATTGGACCAGATACCAACCCAACAGTGACAAGCTTCCTTTTAGGGGACGACTTGATGGTACTGACAGAAGCAGGATTCTATAGAATTGCAAATGTTGCAAATGTGCCTGATGAAGTGGCAGAAGAGTATACGCATTCAATCAATACGTTGTTTGATGGTGATCTGTCAGGTATTCTATTTATTAAGAATAGCTTAACGTGCTCAGTAGTCTGTAGAGTTGAAGGAACAGATGAAGTTCTTTACAAAGGACCATCACTAGCGGTAGTGCCTTCACTGTCTAAGCTGATAATTACTGAAGAGTATGTTGAGATTTACAGAGTAGCACAGCTAGGATCATTTGTACCAAGAACACGGATAATCGAGTTCGGGGATAAGACTGTAATTTGTGATGTTGATGAAACTGGTCCAGATGTGTACAAGGTAATTGATGTATCAGTACCACTAGCTCCAGTAACCCTATTCACAAGCACTGCAGACTATCGGTTATGGTTACAATCCATAGGGACAGTTGATTATGAAGGTAAAACAGTGACCTTTGAAAGTGGAGATGTAGCCGCTGCAACATTAAGCTACATAACAATCGATCAATTGATCTCAGCAGATATACAAAGCTATCCTAAGTTAAATGAAGTGTTATGGGTGTAGTAAAAGACAGTCAAAGAGAATTTCTTGATTCGCTCATGGCCTCTCCGGCATGGGCTGATTTTGTTAGGGTGATATCTGAACAGATGGTGACTGTGATATCTGAGCCAACTCTTGAAAATCCATTAGGAATAAAACCGACGTGTGCTGGAATTAAAGAGGTAGAGTTCTTAAACTGGAATCATGTGGTTGCAGGAATGTACAACTATTTATCTCCAAGCACCAGTTGGGTACTTTATAAACTAGATATGGATGAAGTAGATCTCAAAGGGGATGGAATCAAGATATCAACTGACGGTGTGGTGTACTATTCCAATATGACAATGCCAAAGGGACAACCATTCTACATCAAATTTACAGAATCTCGTCCTAATTTCTCTGACTTTTCTCTAACTCAGGTAAAATTCACCAACCAGAATGTAGTTCAGAAAGACTTGGCCAATAATATATTCAGTTTCGGTGTAGAATCAGTATCAGCCATACTGCATACAAGACTTCTGTCGTCCAGTCCTCTTGCTTTGAAAGATGCTCTTGACAAGGCCGGGATTAAGCATAAAATTGACTATTCATTCTCAAAACAGATGGGCAACACCACTGTAATTACAAAAGGAATTAGAGAAGTAGTAATAAGAGAAGCAATAGTATATATACAGGAAATAAGTGGTCTTTACAGATACTTAAGCAGAGTTGAGTTGATTCCGATGGATGACTTTGTTTACTACAACGGTAGAATTTACCAAGTGATTTCACGGAACAATAAAAATGTAGGATTACTCGAAGATGGTGGAGGGCCAGTACATTTAGCCGTTCACACAGATTCAGAGACTAAAATTAAATATGTAACTTTAGCAAGTGGAAAGCAGGTCATCCTAAGAATGGGTGGTTCTGCTGCCCATGAAATGGTAAGGTACAATTATATAGTTCCTGTATCGGATGAAGTTCTAACAAACGATTTGAGCTTGATTGTTGATGATAGCAACAAATATGCTCTAGCAACCAACATTCTAGCCAGAGTAAAACCTGCCCGGGCTGTTGAATCAATCAATGGGGCTCCTTCGATACCTACAATTAATGACACAATGATCATAACAGATAAATTATAATATTCCATAGTATGCCTGAATACATTATATTTTCTGACGAGTTTCCAGTAATCACGTGGCCTGAAATAACTCCTTCGCATAAGATAATGGTTGGCATTGATGAAACCGATGCTCAAGCCATTTATCTGTTGGGGTTATTGAGATCCTACCATGATTCTTGGAAAGTAGAGAACGACACCGCGCTACCACTCACTCTAACAGATCTGAATACCTTGTATCCGACTGCCTTAGTAGGCTTTCAAGTTGTATGTCCTGCCGCAGGATGGTATTATGAGAAAGTACTTGGTACCAATGGAGGAGAACCTGACCAACCAAACTGGATCAAATGGGGAATTACCTATGTTGATGACAATAGTGTTGGAGGAATATTTGATTTATCTTTTGACCCTGCATTTAATTAAACAAACAATATTATGACTATTAAATCATTCACCCTCTTAAGGGAAGATGCCACTGTAATAAAAAATGAGACCACTCCGAGTGCTAATACAGCAGATCGAGTAGGAGGGCACCTCGTCGATGTTGTGGATAAAATGGAAGAACTATCCTCTCAAGTAGAGAACGGATCTCCTATTGATCATACCTATGCATGGTTTGTAGCTGCTATTGGAGCAGTTGGTTTGACTGCAGGTGTGAGGTACCGAATAACAGACTTTCATTCAGTCTATAAGGTAGATGGTATAACTCTTGGCATAACAGGTTATGTATCACCAATTGAACCGTTAGTTGTTACAGCCTTATCTGGAAACACCTATGACCCTAAAGTTAAATCAGATACATATCCTGATGATATTATATTCTGGGATCATAGCAATTCAAAATGGGCGACTAACGGAGCTTCCAACGGGTTCGGTATTATTTACTACCGCGAGGATCCAATAAATGCTATAAGCCACAGTGAAGACTGGAGAAATGTAAAGTATCCATTCAGGAAGTTAAAAGAATTAGATCTGGTAACCCCACAGGGAACCTTTTATGTTCCAACCACACTTCAAACAACTGATGCTTTAGTTCCTCTTACCCTCGGAACTTATGACAGTAAGAAAAGGATAACGTTAAAGGAGAAATCTTCTGGAGCATTGGACCTTCCAGATATTCTATTGACAGAGTCTATGGATGTGGATAAGCTTTGGAATTACGGTATAACAGGTGGATGTTTAGTAAGTCCAGCTCTTACATACAAATCATTTCCTTTTGGATTGATGGAAGATGGACTACCATATTATTCATTTATAGGAATCCTTGGAGGTGGTTTGGTAGACCCATCATCTGATATGATAGCATACAGGAACTCAATTGGAGTAGGTTCTTCAAATGTACACCTTGGCTCTGCAATTCAAGATGTATTATCTCATGTGGTTCTTGGATTAGCCTTAAATGTTGAAATGTTAAGGGCAAACAGAGTTGATATGTCACGCAGTATTGTTAAGAACACTAAGATTGGAGAAATCTCAGATGTTGTGTGCGCTGGAATATCCTTGGAGTTATCAGCATCAACCATGAGGATGTGTACATTTATGGGAGGAACTTACAATATTGCAGTACCGGGAACCATCAATGATGGACTTGCTTTGAATTCAACCGGAGCATTGTACGGTTTATATCATGTAATAACAAGCAAGGTTGTAGCTGTAAACAATTTATCTCTGGTTGTACCTTTTGATCAAGAATTCTTAGTTAAATTTCCACTTGAAGCTAATCCGGACAACAGTATAATCCCTTCATACCGCAACTCAAACATTACTGAAGTAGATGCATATGCAGCCATCAATGATGTTATGGTATGGTTAAATGTTAAGTTTCACAATGGTTTAGCAATAGCTGCAGGAACTACATTGCTACATTTCGATATTCCGTTTAATGCAAACGTTGCTAAGTTAGGATTTGCCTACACGATGCAAACATCCGGTGATGGAGAAACAGGTAGTGATACAGCAAGAAGTGGATTACTTGAAGCAGTTCCTGGTTCAGGGTATGTAACAATTAAAGCAGTAACCGGAATCCCATCATCAGCTCAATGGGTAGGATTCTCAATGTCTTGGCCACGATGAAAATAGTATTCTTAGGTTTATCTCAAAACACTTTGGAAGTTAAAGGTGTTAAATTTAATAAGATAAAGTCTGTTCACACAGACAAGGTTGAAGGTCTCACAAAGTATGATTTCAGGGGAACTGATTACAATCAGCTGATTGGGCAATTCTACTCCAACAAGGTGGTTATGAGAAATATCATGTTTTCAGGAATGACCGCAGAAGAGAGGAATAGAACAATTGACTACATGATGAAATGAGTGCAACCGTAAATATCGTTGATTTACTACTGAGGTCAGTCCAAGTCAGAGATGAAACAGTAACTAATGCAAATACTGCTGTAAGGGTAGGTACTTTGTTAAAGTTAATTGTAGAAGCTCTTGATGCTTTAAAGCAGTATGATGATCTTGTTATTGACATGATTCCAACCATCAATGCTAATGAAGGGGATATTATAACATGGGTTGGAGGAGTGCTTCAAGGGCAAACTTTCAACTCATTTCTTAATGGTACACTGTCGGAGCTTGTTGTTACTAATCCAATAGGAACAATAGAATCAGGTGAAGTAATTCCAGAAGGAACCCCATTTGACACCTTGTTCAGACGAATGCTAGCAATCAATGCATTTCCTACAGGAGACCTTTATTTAAGGGGACAAGTATACAATTTAGACATTGAGATAGGGGATCTTATCAACGATACCGAATTGTTTACAATGCCTTATGATAAGGGATTAGCAGGTAATGTGATTGGATCAAGTGTAATAAGACGTGTTGTAGGAGAAAACGATGTTGCTTTAGATAGCACATTTGATTTGCTGCAATTGACCGCAACCGAGCAAGCTGATGGGTATCAAGTTGTAAAGAACATTCAATACCTTGCATACCTTGATTTTGATGTATCATCGTCGTACCTCTCAGGATTTGAATTATCTAGAAGGCTGAATGTTAAGGTAGGAAGATCAGCATTATTTATTGCAAAGGAGCTAATAACTGAGTTCATTGACATTACACCCGCTTTCATAAGAACTTTAGAAAATATACTAAACCCTGTTGCCGGAGAACAGTTTGATAAAGTAGTTCCTGCAGGGACCAAACAAGTGATATTTGCATACCCGAATATATTAGGTAATATTTCATCTATTGAAAGTGTTGGATTGGTCATCGAGCCATCAAGTTGGACAATGATTAATCTAATGGTTGAAGGAGCTCTCGGGTATGCTGCTGTACAATACAACATATACTATTGGGATATACCGGATGGAGTAGATTCAGACTTAACGCTTGAATTTATCATTTAATCATGATTCTACTAGCAGAAACTCAGACATCACCAATAGTAACAGGGATAGTGATAGCTGCATTTACCGCTTTACTCGCCGCATTCGGTTGGTTAGTCACATCTCAAGTAGCCTTAAACAGAAGTTTAAGTAAAGCAATTGGACAGATAGTAACAGACTTTAAAATCTATATCACTGAGCAAAGGGAGAGATCCAAGAATAAAGAGTACACGTGTCAGTTACACCGTGCTCAAATGACAAAGGATACAAAAGACATGGCATTCAGAGCAAACAAAATTGATGCATCAATGCTAATCTTTGGTAAACAACTTAATGATTTAGAAAAACGAATGGGGATTGTAGAGGCTGACAACTCTAAGAAACCAGTAAGACGGGTAAGAGCTAGTAAACCTCCCAAGGATAAAGAGGATTAACCGTATTTAATCATACCGAGATTAACCAATTAATAATAAAGGAAATGTCTACACCATTCTTTAAATCAGGTCTTGTTTGGACCGTAGGGAAATACACCGGCTTACAGCCCGGATCTTGTTTAAAGTCCACGACCGACGACATTGTTAAGGTACAGCTCAAGGAAGGAATAATTTATGGAGATCACGTTGCTGTTCTCGGAAACGAGCTTCCAACTGGATACACCGACGACCAAGGCGACCCTTATCAAGACCAATCGGCATTTGAAACAGCCACCGACGAGTTCTTCTCAGTACCAGTTTAATAAAACCAGCTATGCTTAATTTCCTACTAGGTCTTCGCTATAAAGTTCTTAAGGATTCCCTTAACAAGGTTGACTACACCAAAGGCAAGGTTTTACAATTCCAAACCGAAGGTGCTGATCTGCAAAAGCTATCCAACTTCAATGTTAAGAACGCTGAGTTCTACAACGAACATCCAGTTTATTTCAAAAGCTCTGCTGTTCACATGGTCACCGAAGGTATTGCTCTTGATTGCTATCGCGAAGAAAAGATCTGGTCTACATGGCAGGGCAAACGTCTCTGTCAGTGGACTGCTGGTATGATTGACACTCGTGGTAAATACGCTTGTTCTAATGGTACTTGGGAGATTGAAGCTAAGATTTGTAATTCATGGCCTGCTATCTGGTTACTGAAGCTTGACCGCACCGAACCGGGTTATGATCGTCAACAGATTACCCCTGAAGTGGACATCATGGAAGTTATCAACAACAAGGTTGAGCACAATGTGCACTGGGGTTATGATAACGTCGAGTATGTCCGATTCCACGAACACCAACGTTTGGACAATTGTGATGGACAATTCCACAAGTTCGCTGTTGAGTTGCTCGATGATGGCTATAATTTCTATGTTGACGGCATTCTTACCGCTCGTTTCAGATCCAGTAATCCACAGTTTGTGACCAATGCTCCAAACTATCTCATTATCAACAATGCTGCAGGTGAGAACACTAATCACAATACATCATTTATCATCAAATCCATCAAAGTCTGGAAATGAAAGAATCTCTCAAGATAACAGGTAAGGTTCGAATCAATGGTATTGAAGTCTCTAATCAAATTACAGACTTTGGCTTACAAGCTATCATTCAAGCACTGGTCTACAACACCCCGCTCGAGATCACCAATATGTTCATTCTATCTGGTTGGCCTACTGGTGGTGATCCAAAGACCCGGGTATTCACCGATGTTCTTCCTTATCAAAAGCCTAAGAGCCTACTAGGTGATATTACAATTGGTTCGTTGACTCCAGATCTGATTATAACCCCAAGTATGACTCCTCCTGTGTCTGTTCTTATCACAGGTACACTTCCTTACTTTTCAGACACCTCACCAGTTAAGAACGGTGCGGCTTTGATTCTGAACGGTGATAATTATCAATCCTATACCACAGGTGCTGAAACTTACCTTCCTTTAGGTAGTGAAATTCTATTTGCAGTGGTATCTTTTGACCCTATAGCCACAAGTTTAGTACCCGGACAACCTTTCGTAATTGAGTGGGAAATCTTCCTCTCTAATTAACATGGCAGAGTACACCGACCCACGAACAAGCACAGCCACTCGTATTAGAAGATAAAGATTCCAATATGAGAATGCTCTATGTCATTGATTTCTCCAACTTTTGTTATAAGTTCAAGTGTGCTTATAAGCTCACAACCAAGATATCTGGTGTCCATGTAAATGTATCTGTCCCATTCGGATGGATTCGCACTCTAAAAGGACTCCCATTCAACGATATAATCATAGCTCTAGATGGTGACCCAATCCAGATGTGTTCATATCTCCCATCGTACAAAGGTCAACGTTCTAAAGAACCTGATGAAGAGATTGGATTCCCTCGCAAACACCTCATTTCCCTATTAACGTCACTCGGCCCTGCATTAGGCAAGAATATCCATGTTGCATTCAGCCCGGGACAGGAAGCAGATCAGGTAATTTCATCCGTAGTACACATGGTAGCTAAACAAGTAACACCTATGCAAGCTCGTCTGCAGTCTATGCAACGGATGAAACTTGAAGATGATCCCTACCTATCCAGATTCAAAGAACTCGATCATGCTGATCTATCTTCAACTGTGAACTGGAAAGACTTTCACTCAGTTGTTGTGGGGACTACTGATTCGGATATGTACCAACTTCTAAGGTTTGACAATGTATTCCTAGATACCTCAACCTCTGGCAAAGAGATTCAATCAGGACAATCAACTCCCAAGATGGTGGAGTTCTTAAAACCGGGTTGCATTCCAGCCTACAAAGCATTCTGGGGTGACACATCAGACCATGTACCGGGTATTAACCTACCGATGAAGAAGGACGATGTTATGAGGATGATTACTGACTATTTCTCTACACCTCAGGAACTTCTCAAATTCTCTGATGACCTCAAATCTGGCAAACCAATCACCAACGGATTAGCAGGACTTGCCAATCATTTGATTCAGACCAATCAGGTATCAGCTCTAGCAACAAATATTAACATAACGTATTTAAGATATTATTCGGATCCTTTCTATTTTAAGGAAACAGGGGATCTCCAGAGTATACTGGTGAAGTACGGACTACATCTTTAAACCAACCAATGGAAGTAAAGGAATTATTAAAGTCGTCGCTAAAGGATTGGCAGAAAGAGCAAGCAAATTTAATAGTAAAGAGACGTCATGCAATGCTAGTCGAAAAGACAGGCAAGGGTAAAACCTATACAATATTAAGCTCGTTTGCCTACCTTTACTCCAAAGGACACTTGTCAAACCTACTGGTATTCACACCTCGTAACGCTTATGAGAGGAAGGTATGGAAGGTAAATGTGACTGAACACACCTACATGAAGTCAATTGACATTGAAACTCTAGCGGAGAAGACTGCCAACAACCCGGCCAAGCTTAAAGCATTCTTAGAGACATATCAAATAATCTACGCCAAACATACTCACATCTATAAGGTTTACGAGACACTCTACAATATAATCTATTCAGCAAATACTTGTGTAGCCATTGATGAAATACACGCATTCAAGAACCACAAGGCTAAATTACACATAACCATGATAACCCTGCTTCGCAAAGCAAAGGCTGTCTGGGGACTAAGTGCAACACCGTTATCGAAAGACCTCAACGACGTGTATAATGTTATAAACTTGATAAAACCTTGGTTCTTAGGATCAATGGAAGAGTTCAAGAAAACCTATTGTAGGGTTGAACAGAAGATAATTGGACGAATGTCTGATGGAAGGGTAAAGAAGATTGAGCTGATTGTAGGAGTAATCAATGAATTCTCCCTCAATGCAAGGCTATCACAGATTGTAGTGACAGGTAAATCCTCTATACCGGTGAAGTGGAACTATGTCCAGTATTCAATGTCTGAACATGAGAAGTATCTCTATCAGAAGATAGCTCGAGGAGTGTTTGCATCAAAGTACGAACACTATGAAGATGCTGCTTCTTGGTTTGTGGCTGTAATGAAGGGTGAAGAGAACACGGATACCAGACTGAATGTGAAGGAAACAGTCCGACATAGCTCTAGATTCCTGTATCTCCAATTTGCTGCTGATGGTATTATCTCAGATAACGGTACAATAGGAGAGATTCAAGGTAACAAGTGCCAAGAGTTTATGAAAGTGATTCAAGATATTGTAGATAGAGCAGAGTCATCCATAATATACTTCTCATACTATGCATCACTG
>Ga0257141_1000102_pt1 | contig 13471 bp, 9 predicted proteins | sample saktaT_17_FD_193544 | JGI IMG/M metagenome (GOLD analysis project Ga0257141, IMG submission 193544) | Metatranscriptome of saline water microbial communities from Sakinaw Lake, British Columbia, Canada - sak_2011_1_27_36m (Metagenome... | ecosystem: Environmental > Aquatic > Non-marine Saline and...
AAAAAGAAAGGTTTTCAAACGCGAAAGCAGTTCAGTTCCTTATAACAAAGCTGATGTGAAGAGGGAATAAAGGGCCGGGTAAATTTGACATTATTGTATTTTTCCGTAACATACTATGTTTGTGCCGTTTCGTACCCCGCTCCACGCAATGCAACATATACCACGTGTTAAAAATCAAGATAACAGAAACGGATGCCCTTAAGCATCAGCTTGAGGAATCGACAGGCAATGACTATAACTGCTGTTACCAGTGCGGAAAATGTACGGCTGGCTGTCCGGCCGGGGCATTCATGGATAATCCTCCGGCAAGAATCATGCGCCTTGTTCAGGCCGGATATATTGAGGACGCCCTCAGAAGCGATGCCCTGTGGTACTGTGTCGGCTGCCAGACCTGCACTGCCCGGTGCCCTCAGAATATGGATATTGCCGCAACCATGGACACACTCAGGGCGCTTGCCCTGAAACTTGATATTGTTTCAGAAGAGAGGGCAAAAAAACTTGTTACGGCCTTTCACGTCTCTTTCCTGAACAACGTACGGAAATACGGACGCCTGCAGGAGCTCTCGCTGGTCAACAGCTACAAACTCCGCACAAGAACATTTCTTCAGGATGCCGGATCGGGCGTCAGGATGATCATGCAGGGAAAGATCAATCCCATGCACACTCTCACCGGTAAAGGCTCGGTAAAGGCAAAGGACCAGATCATCAGGATATTTGAGGCTTCAGAACAGGAATCCCATCTCCCTGCCCCGAAGAGACGCCCGGTTAAAAAGGAGTTCGTGCCCGGCCCCCCTCTTTCCATCAAACAGGGAATGACCATCGGCTACTATCCGGGATGCTCGCTTGGCGGAACAGCACGGGAATATGATATTTCAGTCAGAAAAATGTGCGACCTGCTCGGCCTGAAACTCCGGGAAATTGAAGACTGGAACTGTTGCGGCGCAACATCGGCGCACGCAACCAATCACAAGCTGGCATTGCTTCTGCCTGCGCGGAATCAGGCCCTTGCAGACGCACAGGGACTGGACTGTGTACTTGCTCCATGCGCTGCATGCCAGAACCGCCAGGTAACCACCCGTAAAACACTGATGGAATCGCCTGAACTTTGCCGGGAGGTTCACTCGATAACCGGAATGGAGCCGACCTGCAAATCGGAATTTATCGGCGTAACACAGCTTCTTGAAGCGATGGATCCGGAAGAGATCAGGAAAAGAGTCAAAAAACCTCTCACGGGCCTCAATCTTGCCTGCTACTATGGATGCCTTCTTGTCCGTCCGATGGATGCAATGGCTTTTGACGATCCGGAAAACCCGGTCAAGATGGAGGCGATCATGACGATTCTTGGAGCCACGACCGTTGAATGGGCATTCAAGATCGAATGCTGCGGAGCGGGTCTCACGCTCGCCCAGCAGCCTCTTGTGGAGGAACTGACGCACACCATTGCAAAAAATGCTGCAGCAAACGGGGCCGAAGCCTTTGTCGTCGCCTGTCCACTCTGCCAGGCCAACCTCGATATGCGTCAGGAAAGCATGATAAAACGATTCGGGGATGTTAAACCAATGCCTGTTTACTATATTTCAGAACTTGTCGCCATTGCCTGCGGGGCCGATCCGCGTGAGGTTGCAGTCGGTCAGCATTTTGTTTCCGCACTCGAAATGGTATCGAAACTTTAGCTTCATACCTGTTGTAACTGTTTTATTAAAAAACGGGGTTTTTCCGCTTCTGACCGGAAACCTGCAAAAAAAAGATACTGGTATATTTTTTCATTTCAGTGCTGTTTCCCCTCATTGCGCCGAAATGAGTATCAGACTTCGGCATCACCGATAAAAAAAGACAATCAGCCCCTTGAGTTAAGGGGGATTGCATGCCTTATTAGAACAATGATGAAACGAGGTACATTCCGGCACCCTGCTTCGTGGAGATGCCGAACAAGGTATGCGGCTTCATTCTAAATGATTGAATCATGGCGAAAATAGGGGTCTTCATTTGTCACTGCGGCGAAAATGTCGCTGCCAAGGTTGATTGTACAAGACTTGCTGCCGCTATGGGGGAACACCCCGGAGTTGCCGTCTCTGTCGAATACAAATATTTCTGCTCCGATCCCGGCCAGGAAAGTGTTAAAAAAGCTATCCGCGAAAACAACCTCACCGGGGTAGTCGTTGCCGCATGTTCTCCGAGAATGCACGAAGCCACGTTCCGGAAGGCTTGCGCAGAAGCCGGCCTTAACCCCTATCAGTGTGAAATCGCCAATATTCGCGAACAATGTTCATGGGTGCATACCGACAAGGAGATGGCAACTGAAAAAGCCATGGACATCACCCGTTCAATGGTCGAAAAAGTCAAGCGCAACAATAACCTGCAGCCTATCGAGGTACCGGTGACCCGCAGGGCACTGGTCATCGGCGGAGGAATTGCCGGTATTCAGGCGGCTCTTGATATTGCAAACGCCGGACAGGAGGTCGTTCTGGTCGAGCGGGAACCCTCTCTTGGCGGACACATGGCGCAGTTGTCTGAAACATTCCCGACTCTTGACTGTTCGCAGTGCATCATGACGCCGAGGATGGTCGAGGCCGCACAGCATCCAAAAATCAGGCTCCTCACCTATGCTGAAATAGAACGTGTTGACGGTTACATCGGCAACTTCACGGTCAGGATCCGCATGAAATCAAGATTTGTCCATATGGACAGATGTACCGGCTGCGGCGACTGCATGATCAAATGCCCCGCTAAAAAAATCTCCGGAGAATTTGACTGCGGCCTTGCCAAACGGACAGCCATCTACACCCCTTTCGCCCAGTCCGTCCCCAATGTACCGGTTATCGACAAGGCAAACTGCGTCTATTTCAAAAACGGCAAATGCAAGGTATGCCAGAAAGTTTGTGAGCTCAACGCCATTGACTTTGAGATGCAGGACGAGTTCATAGACCTTGAAGTAGGCGCTATTGTCGTTGCCACCGGATTCCAGATTCAGAATAACGCCATGTACGGAGAATACGGCTACGGAAAATATCCGGATGTCATCAATGGCCTTCAGTTTGAGCGACTCGCCTCGGCGAGCGGGCCGACGGCAGGAAAAATACTGCGCCCGTCAGACGGCAAAGAACCTGAAAATGTCGTTTTTATCCAGTGTGCCGGATCGAGGGATCCGTCCAAAGGAGTCCGGTACTGCTCCAAAATATGCTGTATGTACACGGCAAAACATGCCATGCTTTATGCCCATAAGGTACATGACGGAAAGACCAGTATTTTCTACATGGATATCCGCGCCGGAGGCAAGGGGTACGATGAATTCAGCCGCCGGGCCATCGAGGAGGACGAGGCGTCCTATGTCAGGGGCAGGGTCAGCAAGGTATGGCAGGAAAACGGTAAACTTATGGTCCGGGGGGTCGATACCCTTCTTGGAAAGCCGGTTGTAATCGCGGCGGACCTGGTTGTGCTTGCTACCGCAATGATCTCTCAGCCTGATGCAAAAGAGTTTGCCAAAACAATCGGCATCGGTTATGATGAATACGGATTCTACAACGAGGCACATCTCAAGCTCAGGCCTGTCGAGTCGTCCACTGCCGGCATCTTCCTTGCCGGAGCCTGCCAGTCGCCGAAAGACATTCCCGACTCCGTTGCACAGGCGTCAGCATCAGCCAGCAAGGTTCTTGCCCTCTTCAGCAAGGACAAACTTGAACGGGAGCCTGTCGTTGCCATAAACAACGATGCCACCTGCTCGGGCTGCTGGGGCTGCGTACTTGCCTGTCCCTACAACGCCATTGAAAAAAAGGATATCCTTGACCGTTACGGGAAAGTCATCAAACGGGTTGCCTCCGTCAATCCCGGTCTCTGCCAGGGCTGCGGCACCTGTGTGACCTTCTGCCGCTCAAACAGCATCGATCTTGCCGGCTTTACTGAAAAACAGATCTTTGCCGAAGTGATGGGCCTCTGAAAAACGCCGGTCATAAATCTGAACAAACTGAACTTTGCTTCCGGAGTATGCCTATGAATGAACCGTTTGAACCGAAAATCACCGCTTTTGTCTGCACCTACTGTACCTATGCCGGCGCTGACCTGGCAGGCACAAGCAGGTTGAAATATGCGCCTAATGTGCGCATAATCCGTCTGCCATGCACCGGAAGGATCAGCCCGATGTTTATTCTCAAAGCTCTTCAGAAAGGGGCTGACGGCGTACTGATAAGCGGCTGTCACCCGGGTGACTGCCATTTTACCCACGGCAACTACCATGCACGGCGCAGATGGATGGTCTTTCGCGCCCTGCTGGACTTTACAGGCATACCGCCTGAGCGGGTCAAGTACTCCTGGATCAGTGCGGCCGAAGGGGTCAAGTTCGCCGAACTCATCAACAGCGTAACCGAAAGTATCCGTAAACTCGGACCATTTGATCAATACAGGCAGTTAATCGCAGAAACCCGGGCCCCGGCGTCACTTTAAAACAATACGTAATGAGTATCGAGCAGCAATACAGAACGAGGGCCAAAGAACTTCTTACCGGCGGTGCAGTGAAAATGGTGATCGGATATGGCAAGGGTTCTACTCCTGAACGTCGCCGACCGCTCTTTATAAGTTCACCTGATGAGGCGGACCGCCTTGTGCTTGACACTGCCTGCATTGCCAATCTTTCCGGATATCTGCTGACAGAAGGGCTTCTGAGCGACGAAAAGCGTGTTGCAGTCTTTCTCCGGCCTGAAGGAATACGCACAATCAATATTCTTGCAGCGGAATCCCAGCTTAACGCCGACCAGGTTGTGATCTTCGGATTCGATACCACTGAAAGCGATGTCAGGGCGCTGAAAGGCAGCCATGCAGATGAGTTTTCTGCGGTTATTGCCGGAATTAAGGAAAACGCACCCCGTAATGTCAATGATGCATTACTTGAAAATATCGAAAAGATGAGCCCCAATGAGCGTTTTGCATACTGGCAGGAGGAGTTTGCCAAATGCATCAAATGCTACGCCTGCCGTCAGGCCTGTCCTATGTGCTACTGCCGGCGCTGTATTGTAGACTGCAATCAGCCGCAATGGGTCAACACCTCTTCACATACTCTCGGAAATTTCGAATGGAATATCGTCCGGGCATTTCACCTCTCAGGACGGTGTGTCGAATGCGGCAACTGTGACCGGGCCTGTCCGGTCAATATACCTCTGCGTCTCATCAACCGGCGGATGGCGAAGGAGGTGCTTGAGGCATTTGATCATTTCTCCGGTATGAACCAGAACCAGGAACCTGTGCTTGCAAGCTTCAAAAAGGACGATACCGAGACATTCATTCTTTAAGTAACCAGACGTATGACAAAAATCCTTTTCATCGATAAACTTCAGCATTGTGTCGAACGATGGCAGGCGGCCGGCCATACGGTAATCGGTCCTGTACGGCGTTCTGATATATCGGTTTACGCGGCAATTGAAAAAGCGGCGGAACTTGATTTCGGGCTTTTGCTTCCCGACCGCTCGATAAAGGATCTCTTTTTTCCGCAGACCGAACCTCTGCTGCATTATTCGATAAAAAAAGAGGCAATCGAGACGACTGAATGCATGCCTCCGGCCGGCCCGAGAATCATCTTTGGTGCAAGGCCATGTGATGCTTCGGGCATGGAAATCGATGACCCCCTTTTCGGATGGGACTATCAGGATGAATACTGGTTCCGGCGGCGAAATGAATCGGTCATTGTGACTATTGCATGTACGAAAGCCGACGATTTCTGCATGTGCACCTCTTTGAAACTTTCACCCGACAGTCCGAAAGGATCCGATGTCCTGCTTCGTCCCCTCGAAAACAATAAAGGATGGCAGGTCGAGGAGCTTACCGACCGCGGTCGGAATGCCTTCAGCTCAGTTGCCGATCTTATCGGGGAAAGTTCAGAACCGGCAGCCCCTTTGGCTGATGTAACGGAAAAGTTCGACCTTGACGCCTGCGTGACCTGGCTGCAGAACGCTGAAAATTTTGAAAGCAGGTTCTGGAAAGAGATATCGATGCGCTGCATCGGATGCGCATCATGCACCTATCTGTGTCCCACCTGCCACTGCTTTGACATTCAGGACGAAGGAGACACCTACACCGGCGTCAGAAGAAAAAACTGGGACAGCTGCTCATTTGCCCTCTTTACCATGCACACCTCCGGCCACAACCCGCGATCAACGCAGTCTGCACGGTGGCGCCAGCGCATCATGCACAAATTCAACTACTTCCCGGGAAAATTCAGCGTGAACAGCTGCAGCGGATGCGGCCGGTGCTCACGTCAGTGCCCGGTTGACATGGGTATTACAGAGACTTTACAAGAGATATCAAAATTAACGCCGTGACAGAAAACATTCACAACGCGCAAGCGAACATCTACAAGCCGGCCGTCATGAAAATCGTGGCCCGTCACGACGAAGCGCCGGGCGTCAGAACCATGAAGCTCGAATTTCAGGACCCGGCTGACCATGAGCAGTTCAGGGAAACCTACCGTACAGGGATGTTCGGACTTTACGGTATCTACGGCGAGGGGGAAAGCACCTTCTGCGTAGCAAGTCCGGAAACCCGAAAGGATTATATCGAATGCACATTCCGCCAGTCCGGAAGGGTAACCTCCGCACTGGCAAATGCCGATATCGGCGACCTCGTCACCTTCCGGGGACCTTACGGCAACCGCTTTCCTCTTGAGGAGTTCCATGGTAAAAACCTCCTCTTCATTTCAGGAGGCATAGCCCTGCCGCCGACGCGAAGCGTGATATGGTCATGCCTTGACCGGCGCGAAAATTTCGGCAAGGTTACCATTGTCTACGGAGCCCGCACCGTGGCTGACCTCGTCTATAAACATGAACTTGAGGAGTGGCAGGAACGACCGGACGTCGATCTTGTTCTGACCGTCGATCCCGGAGGCGAATCACCCGACTGGAAGCACAAAATCGGCTTTGTGCCTACAGTTCTTGAAGAGGCCTCACCCTCACCCGAGAACTGCGTTGCAGTCATTTGCGGACCGCCGATCATGATCAAGTTCACGCTGATCTCGCTTAAAAAGCTCGGCTTTGATGAAAAAAACGTCTATACGACGCTTGAAAACCGCATGAAGTGCGGGATCGGCAAATGCGGACGATGCAATGTCGGGTCGGTCTATGTCTGCAAGGAGGGTCCGGTCTTTACTGCTGCCGAGGTCTCTCGCATGCCTGCTGCCGATCTATAAACACGGTCCTCCGGAATCGGTTGAAGGCATTCCCGGATTTCTTCCTCATGAAGAGGTTGTCGATCGATCGAAATGCCTGTTCAGCTGAGACGCACCCTGAAAAACTTTTCCGGCTGATGAAAGTCAGCCGGTGATGAAGGGTCCTGCCACCAGGGAAACAAACCGTACTCCCCTCTGCCGGATGAAGCAAAGCACTGAAGGGCCACAACCCCTCCGGCAATGAACGGCTGCAGCAGCTCATAGGAAAACTCCATTCCGAAACGCTCTTCACCCTGCACCATACCCACATGCTTCAGCCAGGGTTCCGGGGAAAGCCGGGTATACCCTTCAGCTCTTTTTCTTGCAGCCTCGAAGCGCAGCGCCACCCAGTGCCCCTGCGGAGTCATTTCAAACTCGAGATATCCTCCGCCAGGAGCGCAACCGGCGATAAAAAGTTCTGAAACACCATACTGCCATAAGCCGTCAGTAAATGCACCGGCAGGAAATGCCGAAGGGGGAGTCAATGAAAAAAGGTCCGGATTGCTGCTTCCGGTAGTCCATCGCAGAAATGGAGCCCGGGGATTGGCTGAGGCATCATGAAGCGAAAGAAGCTGTTCAACCTCTATCCCTGCGCCATCAGGGTACTGCCTGTCGATGCCGGAATAAGCGACAAGGGGCCCCTGCATGAGAATACGGGGAAAAAGTGGTTCATGTGCGTCCACCCCGTTATCCTGCGGCAGCCAGAACAGACCGGCCCACCCTTTCGAGGGCTCCCTGCGATCTTCGATAAACCTGACGCCGCAGGCTGAAAGCTGAACGCACTCAAACAATCCGATGCACTGCACTTCAAGGTCAAGTTCAACACCGGCCTGCTCCCGCGCTGCTACTTTCATGCGGGCGGCCAGCATCAGTACTTCCGCTGCTGTTGCCCCTCCCCTGTTATAGATGAAATTGGCATGATACGGGCTGACCATGGCTCCGCCTGCCGACTCCCCCTTGAAACCGAGTTCTTCAAAAATTCTGCCGCTTGAACGACCGGCCGCATAATTATTTTTGAATGTGGACCCGCAGCTCGGAAAATCAAAATGATGCTTTTCAGAGCGCTCATGCTCATGCTGCTGCATCAGAAGCCTGATCTCCGGGGAAGAACGGGTTTGAGAAAAACGGAGGAGAACGGCAACCACTATTTCAGGATTTTCCATCAATGATGTCTGCTTGTAGCCTTGAAACACTTCATCGGGCAGGCGCCAACGCAAACAGCCGTCGAGGGAAAGCGTCAGTATCCCGGAGGTAATTTCAGAGACCTCACCGCCGAAACAGCGGGCATTCATTCTGACCGTCGAGCCTATCTGGCCGGGAAGCCCGAATAGCCATTCACCACCTCCCCTGCTGCAAAGAGACAACTCTTCGGCGATTTTCGTATTTTCCACACCGGCCTCACAGAAAAGCTCGTCCCCGGATGCCCAGAACATCCTCTTCATTCCGTCCAAAGAGATCACAATTCCGGGAAAACCGGCATCGGAGAAAAGGATATTGCTTCCCATGCCCATAACGGCAAGGGGAAAACGCCGCTCTCTATTCCAGATCAGAAGTTCGGCCAGCTCTCCGGGACTTTCAGGATGTGCCAGAAAACGGGCAGTTCCTCCGATCCCGTAATAGGCTCTCAGACCGAGCGAAACGTCTGATTCGAAAGAACAGGGCAGGAATATTTCGGACATAGCACACCTTCACGATTTTGACATACGAAACCGGCCATTAAAACAGCCAGTACGATCTACAGATTGCAGACATAATGACACCGGATGCTGTGAGCAAAGGCTGCCGGCAGTAACAGCTCACAGGCATCAGGAGAGAATCATCAGTGCAAAAAAAACAAATAAAAACGTCTTTCAAATAAATTCCATATTTTTGAGCATTATTACCGTCACGTCCCCGTAGCAGCGTTCATGTACTTATTAACCAACCCTTCATGAGAAACCATGCCAGAAAACAACAACCACCGGGTAAACTTTGCCCTTGCCAAAATCACGACCGAACTGCTCGAAATTTTTCCGGAAGCAGTTGTTGAAGAGAAGCCTATCAAAATAAATGCCGGACTCAATTTCGGTATCGACAGCAATAAGCAACTGCTGAAAGTGATCTTCAAAAACGTCTTCATGCAGGAGGAGATCCCTTTTATCACAATCGAAACCGGGTGCGTATTTGCCATCGATCCTGAATCATGGACACACTTCAGCAGCCAGCAGGAAGGTATCTTTGTGCTGCCGCGAAATTTTGCGGGTCACCTTGCCATGCTGACCGCCGGCACTGCACGCGGCATTCTGCATAACAGCACCGAAAACACCCCCATGAACCGCTTCTTTATTCCGGCAAACAACATCGAGGAGATGATAAAGGAAGACATATCCCTCCCTCTGGAACCGGTATCCTGAACGACAGATGCCGGTATGCCGTTACGGCCCCGCACGGGGCCGCCGGCTCCCGCCCTAATATCCTGATTTTTCGAAACAGACTCTACCGCAAAAAACTGACCGCGCCCTTCTTTCGGGGTTCGGCATCCGGCCGGGGTTGGGCGCTGTAACCGAACACTGCCGCAGCATAAGGTATGTAGCCTTCAGGGATTGTTATTCCCGGATTCCTGAACGCTTCGATCCCTCCGCCTCTCTCAAAAAGCCACATCACCGAATGTACCCAGCATGAACCGATACCGAAGGAAGCGGCAGCAAGCATCATGTTTTCCATGGCAAGTGTCGAATCCTGCATGGGGGCAATCGCTCCGGGGTCAGCAAACACTATGACAAGTGTCGGCGCCTTGTAAAACACATCAAACTCCTCTTTCGAAGCCATGTCGCGCAAGGCGGGAATTTCCGGCCTGGCAAACATCTCCTTGCAGGAGACCTGAAGCTTTTCAAGCACTCCGGGATTCTGGAGCACAAAAAAGTGCCCGGGCTGCTGTCCCATCGCCGTAGGAGCGAAGCTGCCTGCTGTGATGATCTCCTCCAGTTCCTGTTCGTCGATCTGTCGGGATTGGTAGGAACGGATACTCCGCCGTTTGAGGATGGTTTGCATCGTTTCGTTCATGTTCTTTATTTTAAGCGGTTAAACCTTAAGAACAAAAAAATCAAAGTCATCGAAAAAAATAGAGAAACCGGTCCAAAAGCCCTTTTTAAAATTTTCAGAATTTTTTACAAATGCCTGATTGCCGATAAATCATTTTTTTTCATAATATGCAACTGTTATGGGTCACTTTGCGGAATTGCACCAGTCAATATTCCCTGGGCCCAGGCATCCGCACCCCCCGAATGCACTAAAAACATAACCTGACATGGTAACGAACACCGGTACGCCCCCGTCAGAGCCGCAACTCATCCCGACGCCAGCATTGAATGTTGTTGCAGGAACAGGTCTCTCCCAGCTTGTCGATGCCGTCCGGAACGATCCGGATCTTGCCGGCGGCATTTCATCCATCGACATCAATACCGGCGCCCTGGCCGCCGAAAGTATGAATGAAATCCTTCTTGAAGCCATTGATTTCACCAACTCCGGAACTGACGGTGTATTTACCGAAAACGAGGTCATAGCCATCAATACATACATCAGGGAGCATTACCTCAATCAATGGACAACGCTTCATGGCGATGATGAACGATGCATGGAAACAGGTTACCATCTCGTACAGAATGACGGAGCGACAACGCAATACAGGGGCGATAACCTCATCGATACCGTTGCCGATGGCATTTACCATCTGGGATTTGAAATAAAGGACGGCTGCATTCTGAACGAGGACGGCGACCCCAATGCAACACTGCTGCAACTCGCCGAATGGCTGACACAGTTTTATACCGATCATTCGACGACAGGGACCGGTTTAGACAGGATAACGAACCTCGTAATGGCTGATGCCGGACTCGACCGGAATATACCCGACGGGGAAATAGCAACCGGCGCTGATATGGCAAACCGGATGAACGGGATCATCATCGAGGCGATATCTGAAACCCGTGTCGCCGCGGACGGAACGGTAACTGCAGATGATATAAGGAGTATCAACAGTTTTATCCGGACCAATTACATCACTGAATGGACTGCGCTGCACGGTAACGACGAAACCGGTGCAGAAACAGGGTTTCATCTGGTTCAGAATGACGGAGCATCGACCGTAATGTTCGGGAAGAATTTCGTAAATACCGTCGCAGAAGGAATTTACCATCTCGGTTTTGAAATTAAGGATACCCGTATAGTAAATGAAGACGGCTATCGAAATGCGAGCCTCAACAGCCTGGCAAGCTGGGTTCAGTATTTTTACGTTGATCAGTCGACAACCGGTACCGGACTTGACCGGCTGACGGATGCCGTTAAAAACGATCCCGGACTGGCAACATGGACAACTGCCGCGGATATCAACGCCGGTGCCGCTGCGGCAAACGAAATGAACAGGATTCTTGTCGAGGCAATCACGAAAACAGGTGTTGCAGATGACGGCATTATAACCCCTGATGAGGTCAGATCAATAAACACCTCCATCCGGGAATATTACATGAATACCTGGATGGAACTCCATGGTGACGACGAAGAGTGTGAAGAAACAGGATATCACCTTGTCCAGAATGACGGCTCTTCCATCGACTTTCGCGGCGAAAATCTCGTCAATACGGTCGCGGACGGCATTTACCATCTCGGTTTTGAAATAGTGTACAATTACGATGAGAACAATTATTACGTACTCAATGAAGACGGCAATCAAAATGCTGATACAGCCGATCTGGCCACCTGGCTCAACTATTTTTATCTGGATAAAGAGATAATTTATGGGACGAACAGTTCAGACTGGCTATCAGGACTTAACTCTCCCGAGCTGATCTATGCCCGGGATGGGGATGACGGGGTTTACGCAGGGGGCGGCAATGACACTGTAGACGGCGGAAACGGCAACGACTGGCTGGGAGGCGGGGCAGGTGACGATATCATTACTGATTTATCAGGAGATAACGGGTTATCCGGCGGAAACGGCAACGACTTGCTGGTTTCAGGAGACGGGGATGACTGCCTCTCGGGTGATGATGGTAACGATACGATCAGTGGCGGATACGGAAGCGATTATCTTGATGGAGGGGCCGGTGATGACATCCTCACTGACAATGCTGAAGATAAAGGACTTGCCGGCCTTGACAGCAAAGGCGCTCAGGCCGAAAGTGAAACGGATGACTGCCTCTCGGGCGACGAGGGTAACGACACGGTCAATGGCGGATACGGCAACGACAATCTTTCCGGAGGTACCGGTAATGACATACTCACCGATTTTTCGGGAGACAACGGATTTTCCGGAGGCGAAGGAGACGACTCACTGATCGCCGGCGACGGGAATGACTGGCTGTGCGGCGACGACGGCAACGACTCTCTGACTGCCAGTCTCAGTGATGACTGGCTCTCGGGCGACGAGGGAAATGATACACTCAATGGAGGAAACGGAAACGATGAGCTTTACGGAGGGACGGGCGATGACATCCTCACCGACAATTCGGGCGATAACGGGCTTTCGGGAGGAGAAGGCAACGATTCTCTGACCGCCGGCGACGGGAATGACTGCCTGTGCGGCGACGAGGGAAATGATACGCTCAATGGAGGAAACGGAAACGATGAGCTTTACGGAGGGACGGGCGATGACATCCTCACCGATACTTCTGGCGATAACGGGCTTGCGGGAGGAGAAGGCAACGACTCACTGATCGCCGGCGACGGGAATGACTGCCTGTGCGGCGACGAGGGAAATGATACGCTCAATGGAGGAAACGGAAACGATGAGCTTTACGGAGGGACGGGCGATGACATCCTCATCGACAATTCGGGCGATAACTGGCTTTCGGGAGGAGAAGGCAACGATTCTCTGACCGCCGGTTCGGGAAATGACACCCTCTGCGGGGAGTGCGGAGATGATTCCTTGAACGGAGGCTCAGGTAACGATTATCTCGGCGGCGGCTACGGCAATGACATCCTCACAGACACTTCAGGTTATAATAAGCTTTCCGGTGGCGGCGGCAACGATATTCTGACCGCGGGTGACGGCAGCGACTCCCTTTGGGGTGATGAAGGAAACGACACGCTCAGTGGAGGAAACGGCAGCGATTATCTCGGCGGCGGGACTGGCGACGACATCATTACCGATTCCGCGGGGGACAACAAACTTAACGGAGATGATGGAAATGATTCGCTGACCGCAGGTTCCGGAAACGACACCCTCTGCGGTGACTGCGGAAATGATTCCATATTTGCAGGTGACGGTAATGATATCGTTTATGCCGGTTCAGGCATCGACATCATCAA
>Ga0257141_1000104_pt1 | contig 13412 bp, 24 predicted proteins | sample saktaT_17_FD_193544 | JGI IMG/M metagenome (GOLD analysis project Ga0257141, IMG submission 193544) | Metatranscriptome of saline water microbial communities from Sakinaw Lake, British Columbia, Canada - sak_2011_1_27_36m (Metagenome... | ecosystem: Environmental > Aquatic > Non-marine Saline...
CACTCAAATCGAGCTCGGCACGAAACTACTTCTTTTCGTCCGTCTTGGTGTTGGCAGCGCCCTCAGGGGCCGCTTCCACCGGAGCGGTGTAATCCACCCATTCCAGAATCGCCATGTGAGCGGTATCACCGCGACGCTGCCCCATCCTCACGATGCGGGTATAGCCGCCATGTCGCTCTTTCTGCGTGGGCGCAATTTCCTTGAACAGAGCGGCGACCGCGCTCTCCTGATGCAAGCGGGAAACGGCCAACCGGCGGGCGTGTTGCGTGCCCCTCTTGCATAGGGTCAACATTTTCTCGGCGATGCTTCGGGCGGCCTTGGCCTTGGCCAGGGTGGTCACCACCCGGCGTTCCAGGATGAGGCTGCAGACCAGATTGGCAAGCATCGCGTTCCGATGTTCGCTTGTCCGGCCCAGCTTGGCGGTTCTCTTAAGGTGTCGCATAACGGTTCAGATCAGATAGCGCAGCCAATAGACTGCAAATTATTTCTGCAAAGCGGCCGGCAGGGCGGGCTTCTTATCTTCCTTGGGCGGTTCGAGCAACTCCGGCTCGAAAGTCATCCCCAGGGCCAACCCTAAAGAAGAAAGCTTCTCTTTGATTTCGTTCAGGGACTTCTTTCCAAAATTCCGGTATTTGAGCATCTCTTGCTCGCTCTTCATGGCCAATTGACCCACAGTGGTAATGTTGGCATTGTTCAGGCAGTTGGCGGCACGCACGGACAGCTCGATTTCGTTGACGCTCATGCAGAGCAACTTCTTCATCTTGAGCTTGTCGTCGTCCACCTTCAATTCAGCCTGCTCGAACTCGACCGCGTTCTTGTCGTAACCGACGAAGACATCAAGGTGATGCTGGAGAATGGCTGAAGCCTGGGTCAGTGCGTCGTCAGGGGAGATCCGCCCATCGGTCCAGACTTCCAGAATCAGTTTATCGTAGTCGGTCTTCTGCCCCACGCGCGCAGCCTCGACATTATAGCGCACGCGGATGACCGGACTGAACAGACTATCAATCGCAATTACCCCGATGGGTTGATCAGGCTTCTTGTTCTCGTCGCCCGGGCAAAATCCACGGCCGACCTTGACCTCCAACTCCATCTCCAACTTCTTCTTGCGGTCGAGCGTGCAGATCAGTTGCTCCGGATTCACCACCTCGATGTTATGATTGCACTGGATATCACCAGCCGTGATCTTCCCTTCCTTGCTCACGGACAACATCAAAGTCTGCGACTCCCGATTGTGAGCCTTGAACTTAACCTTCTTCAGGTTTAACACGATCTCGGTGACATCTTCAACCACCCCGTCAATGGTGGCGAATTCATGCATCGCACCATCAATTTTCACCGAGGTAATCGCTGCTCCTTCGAGAGAGCTGAGCAGCACTCGGCGCAGGCTGTTGCCGATGGTATGACCGTATCCGGTCTCAAAGGCTTCGGCGACGAACTTCACATAGTTGGGCGTATCGGATTTCTCCTCGCGCGCCAACTTCTTCGGCATTTCAAAACGACCTAGTCTAACTGGCATAATAATATCGCAATTTTAATCTGACATGTCCGGACTTTTCCCGCTGCCGGACAAATCCATATAATTGCACAGTTCCCGACCACGGGAACCAGAACTCAGCGGGAATAAAACTCTACGACCGTCTGCACGTTTCCGATGGGCTGCATTTCCGCCATTGTCGGCAGACGCATGATCACACCTTTGAGATCCGTTTTGTTTACACTCATCCATTCCGGCACCACTCTACTCGTCGAGGATTCAAGGCTCTTAATAGCCATTTGCTTGGACACCCCTTTATCACGCACTGTGATCTCGTCTCCAACCTTCACGGTGGCGCTGGGGGCGCTGACCTTGCGGCCATTCACCTTCACATGGCCATGATTGACCATCTGGCGCGCCGCCGCACGCGTCGTCCCAAAGCCAAGGTGGAAGACCACGTTGTCGAGACGCGTCTCCAATATCTGGAGCATGATCTCACCCGTTACTCCACGACGGCGTACCGCCTTTTCGTAGACGTTCCGAAACTGGCGCTCCATCAGGCCATAGAAATAGCGCAATTTCTGTTTCTCCATCAGGCCAAGGGCATAATCGGTATGCTTCTTGCGTGATTTCGGGCCATGCACCCCGGGCGGGTAATTGCGGCGCTCCAGATACTTGGACGGACCAAAGATGGGCAGACCAAATCGGCGACTAATACGAACGCGAGGACCAGTGTAACGAGCCATGCTTGCTTAAGAGTAAATTTATGGTTTAAAATACCGAGCTTACACGCGGCGTTTCTTGCGAGGCCGGCATCCGTTATGAGGCACCGGAGTCATGTCCTTGATGGTGCTGATTTCCAAGCCGATGGCCTGCAGCGCGCGAATAGCAGATTCCCGGCCCGAGCCAGGCCCACACACATGAACCTCGACTTCGCGCATCCCGTGGGACATTGCCTGCCGGGCGGCTTCCTGCGCGACCTGCTGGGCCGCGAATGCGGTGCTTTTACGTGAACCCTTGAATCCAACGCGGCCAGCGGTGGCCCAGCCGAGGACGTTGCCCTGCATGTCAGTGATACTGACAATCGTGTTGTTGAAAGAGGCCAGGATATGCGCCACCCCAACCGCAACGTTCTTAGCACCCTTGGCTTTGACAATCTTCTTGGCGCCAAGATCCTCGCCCAACAACTCCGCCGCAGTAGGCCCCGCCGCACCGGCCACCGGCCCAGTCGGGACCGCTGGCGTGGCCTCGCCCTTGCCGTCCACCTTACCTTCGCCCTTCTTCTCTCCAGGCGGCTTGTCGCTCTTCTCGGGCTTGCCACCCTTTTCGGGTTTGGCGTCGCCGCCAGCCTGTTCAGGCTTCTTTTCCTTAGGAGCCTTGGCAGGTCTTCCTTCCTTTGGCTGAGCGGGTTTCTCCGCCTTAGCCTCAACGGCGGGAGCAGTTCCCTCAGTCTTGGGTTTGGTTTCCGGAGCTGGTTGGTTGGTCTCTTCAGGCATAACTTGGAAAGCTTAATGGATGCCGACTTTAGCGTTGGGATTGCGTTGCACGCCGACCGTCTTGCGCGGCCCCTTGCGAGTCCGCGCGTTCGTCTGGGTACGCTGGCCCCGCACCGGCAACCCGCGCAGGTGACGCGTGCCGCGGTAGCACTTGATACTTTGGAGGCGTTTGAGATTCATGCCGATATCGCGACGCAAGTCGCCTTCGATCAGGTACTTGCCCTCCTGAATGGCATGAACGATGGAAGAAATCTGTTGCTCGGAGAGCTCTTTGGCGCGCGTCTTGGGATCAATCTGTGCGCGGGTCAGCACCTCCTTCGCATTGGTAGGCCCAATGCCGTAGATGTAGCGTAGCGCGATATCAATCCGCTTGTCGCCTGGAACTTCAACGCCGATAATACGTGCCATAATTGCTGTATGCTAAAGCTCTAACCTTGACGCTGCTTATGACGTTTGTTCGTGCAAATCACACGAATGACGCCTTTGCGCCGTACCACTTTGCAATTTTCGCAAAGCCGCTTGACTGATCCGCGAACTTTCATGTCGTAATTCCGTTCAAATCCGTCACACAACCTTCCGCCATGTCGAAAGGTGACATTTCCACGGTCACCCGATCACCGATCCGCAGGCGTCCCGCCTCCGGTCGTATCCGGCGCAAGACATGCGCCAAGATCTGGTGTCCGTTGGGCAACTCCACCCGGAGCAAACCGTTCGGCAGAGTTTCTTTCACCCGGCCTTCTGCACGGATGGGTTCGTGTCTCGGCACGTCAGAATCTCCGCTTGGCCCTCGGTTATGAGAACCGTATGTTCAAAGTGCGCAGACAGTAGACCATCTTCCGTCACCACTGTCCAGCCATCTTTTAGCACGCGCACTTCCGCACGGCCAAGGTTAACCATCGGCTCGATCGCAATGGTCATTCCCGGCCTCAACTTAGGCGAGGTCTTGCCGTGTTCCACAAAATTGGGAACCTGCGGATCTTCGTGCATAGTGCGCCCTACCCCATGCCCGACAAACTCTCGCACCACACTGAATCCGTTGCGTTCGACGAACTCCTGCACTGCGCGACTGATATCCGCCACCCGGTTTCCTGCAACCGCTTGGGAGATCCCTTCATAAAGGGCCTGCTCCGTTACGTCCAACAACCGCTGTGCCGCCGGATTGCAGCCTCCGACTGGGACTGTGGCCGCATTGTCGCCAATGTATCCACGATACGTCACACCTACGTCCAAGCTTACGATATCACCAAATTCAACCCTCCGCTCGGTGCCCAACCCATGCACAACCTGCTCGTTGACCGAGATGCAAAGGTGACTCGGATACTTCCGATGCCCAACCTGGTAACCCAGAAATGCACTTTGCGCTTGATGCTTCCGAATACATTCCGCGGCAAATTCATCGATCGCCCGCGTGGTCTGGCCCGGTTGAACGAACGCGGAAACCTCTTCCAGCACTTCTCGCGCAACTCGGCAAGCCGGCCGCATCCGCTCTAAGTCCCGTTCCGTCTTGAGAATGATCATGCGAGCCTGCGCTGGTCTTAGCCGCCCTCAGGCCAGTTCCTTCCCAGCTAAAACCGCCCCTTCAAACGACCCTTCTTCATGAACCCATCGTAGTGGCGCATCAGCAAGTGCGATTCCATCTGGCGCATGGTGTCCAACATCACACCCACCGTAATAAGCATGCTGGTCCCACCAAAAAACTGCCCCACCTGCCAGGGAATTTGCATCTCGCGATTCAACATGATCGGTATGAGTGCGATCACGGTTAGAAAGATCGCCCCAGCCAGCGTAATCCTACTCATCGCGTTATGCAAGAAGTCACTGGTAGCGGTGCCCGGCCGCACCCCGGGCACATACCCCCCATATTTCTTCAAATCGTCCGCAATTTGCAATTCATTGAACTGAGTCGCCACCCAAAAATAGGAGAAGAACAAAATGAGCAACCCATAAACGATCATGTACACTAGCGCCCCTTCGCGTAGATGACCCGCCAAATCGGCCAGAAACTTCAGCGGCTTGTAAGAGGCACCCAATTGGGAAAATACCCGCTCCGGAAACATCAAGATAGATTGCGCAAAGATGATCGGCATCACCCCCGAGTAGTTCACACGCAGTGGCATGAACGAACTGCCGCCCTGATAGACTTTGCGACCAACCGCACGCTGCGCGTATTGCACCGGAATCTTCCGCTGAGCCTGGGTCAGGGAAATCACCCCTGCCACCACCGCCACCAGCAGCAGAATCAATGCGATTCCTTGGAAATAGTTGAATTTGGCTTCGATTCCCTTGCCCGGAGTGAACATGTCAATCAGGGCCTGTCCCGCCTGTGGCAACCGCGCGACAATTCCGACCGTGATAACCAAGGACACTCCGTTGCCGATACCGCGCTCGGTAATCTGCTCACCCAACCACATTAGCAACATCGTCCCCGTTGTGAGCACCACAATAGTTTGGATTCGATACCACCACACATTTTCGGCTGTGACCAACTGTCCTGGAAAACCACTCCAGACGTTCTGCGGATGCTCCCAAGTGACGGCCGTCGCTGTCCCCCATCCCAGGCAGAGCAAAACGGTCAGGTAGCGGCCATACTGAATAATCTTGGCCCGTCCGCCTTCCTCACGCATCAACTTGCTCAGTTGCGGAATCACCGCGCCCAACAACTGCAAAATGATGGTCGCACTGATATAAGGCATGATACCCAGGGCCCCCACCGCGCACTTTTCCAGCGCGCCCCCCGTGAACATGCTATACATTGCGGTCAACCCGCCGCCTGCGCCATGCTGCCGCTCCATCCATGACGTCAGTTGCCCTCCGTCAACGCCCGGAACCGGGATATAAGCCAGCACCCGGCACACCGCCAGTAGTCCTAGGGTGTAAAAGATACGCGACTTTAGCTCCGGTATCTTGAAGCAGTTCGCAAAGGTCTCAAAAATGTTCTTCAGCATGGCAGCTCCACCGCTATTTAACCAACTGGCTGGGCTTTCGGCTCAGGCTTGCCTCCAGTCGCCGCCTTCGCGGTGACTAACACCTGGCAGACTCCGCCGAGGGCTTCGATCTTCACGCGCGCCGCAGCGCTGAACGCATGTGCAGCGACGGTGAACTTTTTCTTCAGTTCGCCATCACCAAGAATCTTGATGAGTTTGACTGGCCCGTTGGCTAAGCCGGCTTTCCGCATCGTCTCAGGATTAACCTCAGCGCCTTCGCTGAAGTGCTCCTCCAACGAGGCTACATTCACCGGCACATAGCGAACCGTAAACCGTGCGTTGTTAAATCCGCGCTTCGGCACCCGGCGAATGAGAGGCATCTGACCGCCTTCAAAACCTGGCCGAATGCTGCTGCCGGAACGAGCCGACTGCCCTTTACCGCCGCGCCCGGAGGTTTTTCCATGGCCGCTTGCTTCCCCATGTCCCAGGATCTTGCGGCGATGCTTCGCGCCCATCCGGGGTTTCAGATCGTGTAATCGCATAATCTTACGCTGTTGGCGTTGTCCCCGCGTCCGGTTTTGCTTCCACCTGCGCTACGACGGGCGGAATCACCGGCACTTCCATCGGTTTGGCCACTCGCAGCCGCAAACCGCGGGCTTTGTAAATAGCTTCTCTCGTCCGCATCTGCAAGAGAGCATCCAAGGTCGCTTTCACAACATTGGCCGCATTGTTCGACCCCAGGCACTTGCTGAGCACATCCTTCACACCCACTGCGTCCAGCACCGCACGCACCGTTTTGCCGGCGATCACCCCAGTGCCCGGCGAAGCCGGACGCAGCAGCACGCGCGCACCACAGTAGCGGGCTTCGACGGCATGCGGCAGCGTCGGTCCATTGACCGAGACCTTCACCATCTGACGCCGAGCCAGTTCCCCACCCTTCCGAATGGCGTCGGCGACCTCACCCGCTTTGCCCCAACCGATCCCCACCCTGCCTTGGTGATCACCCACCACGATCAGCGCACTGAAATGAAAGCGACGGCCCCCCTTCACAACTTTGGCCGAGCGATTGATCGCGACCACCTTCTCGCTTATCTCAGGAAGCGCTTTGCCATCCGGCCCTAGCGCCCGCTCCTGCGAATCGGACGGTCGCGAGCGGCGCGGGCCGCGCTGTTGCCGGCCCGGGCCTCGGCCCATTCCTTCGTTCATTCTCGGTTCAGCCACGTTACGTTCTCCTGGTTAAATGGATTAAATCTTCAAACCCGCCTTGCGCGCCGCATCAGCCAGTGCTTTGACCTTGCCGTGGTATTTCAAACCACCGCGATCAAACACCGCTTGCTTGATGCCGACTGAAAGAGCCAACTCTCCCGCCCACTTGCCGATGATCTCGGCCCCTTTGACGTTGGCGGCCAACTTGACGTCCTTGGGAGCCAACTTCGCTCGCGTGGAGCAACTCACCAAGGTCGCCCCTTTGTCGTCGTCTATAAACTGCACGTAAATGTGCTGACCCGTAAAGGTGCAGGACAGTCGCGGTCGCATGGCCGTTCCCACGACCTTCTGGCGGATGCGCCAGTGGCGCTTCTGCAACAAATTGTGTTTGACTTGAGGTCTCATGGTGCAATAGGTCACGGTCTTGGCCGTAACCGAAAAAATCGTTATTGGACAGTCTTGCCTTCCTTACGCTCGACGCGCTCGCCAGCATAGCGAACACCCTTCCCTTTGTAAGGCTCCGGCGGATAAAATGCTCTCAACTCGGCAGCCACCTGCCCCACCACCTGCCGATCCGGTCCCTCGATTATAACCTTGGTTCCCTCTTCCACCGTCACCTTGATTTGGTCGGGAATCGGATAGATGCACTGATGCGACTTGCCCAGGATCATCACCACTCTATTTTCCTGAACATCGGCTTTGAATCCGACGCCTTGAATTTCGAGCCGTTTGCTAAATCCGTCCGTCACGCCCTTGACCATGTTGTTCAACAAGGCCCGCGCCAGACCGTGCAAAGCCTTGACCGACGCTTCCTCTCCGTCTCGCTCGACCACTGCTTTGTCCGGTTCGATCTTGATCGAAGTATGCGGCGGAATGGGCATCTGCAGCTTGCCCTTCGGGCCTTCCACAAATACCCGGCCATCCTTGATGGTCAATTGGACCTTCGGCGGGATGATCACCGGTTGTTTTCCGATACGTGACATGGCAAAAACTGGATAAAACGTTAAAAGTGATTCTGCGCGCCGCCCTGGCTTACCACACGCTGCATATTAACTCGCCGCCGAGCTTGTTCCGACCCGCCTCGATCCCGGTCATCAGTCCCTGTGAGGTGCTGACGATCAGAATGCCCATCCCAGCCAGAACCCGCGGAAATTCCGTGGCTCCAGCGTAACGGCGCAAACCCGGAGAACTCAGGCGCTTCATGCCTTCAATGACGCCCTTCTTGCCTTCGTACTTCAGCTTGATCTTCAGCACGCGCGGCTTATCACCCTCAACGCTGAATTCGCCGATATAGCCTTCCTTCTTCAGAATCGCAGCGATGCTGTGCTTGATATTCGAAGAGGGTAAGGTCAACTCCGGTAACAACGCTTTTTGCGCGTTCCGGATACGAGCAAGCATATCAGAAATTGGATCAGTCATAGCTTACCAACTGGCTTTGGTGACACCGGGAATTTGACCGCTGAGCGCCAACTCGCGGAACGTGAGGCGCGACACCCCGAACTTGCGCAAATGCGCATGGCGGCGGCCGGTAATCTTGCAACGACGCACCAGGCGGATCGGCGAAGCATCTTTTGGCAATAGTGCCAGCCCGGCATAGTCTTTCTTCGACTTCAATTCTGCGCGTTTGGCGGCGAACTTCTTCACCGTATCCGCCTTGCGCTTATTGCGCGTAATCCATGATCTCTTGGCCATAGGTTTCTAATTATCTTCCCGGCTTCAGGTTACTTTTCGGAAAATGGAAATCCCATCATCTGCAGCAAGTCTTTGGCCTCATCGTTGGTTTCCGCCGAGGTCACGATGGTAATATCCATCCCCTGGGTGCGTTTGATCTTATCCAACTCGACCTCCGGAAACACGGTCTGTTCGCTAATGCCCAAACTATAGTTGCCCCGCCCGTCGAACTTGCGCGGGCTCAAGCCCCGAAAATCCCGAATGCGCGGCAATGTCGCCGAGATCAGGCGATCGAAGAACTCATACATCATGTCACGCCGCAGCGTGACGAAGCAACCGACTGGATGCCCCTGGCGCAGCTTGAAGTTGGCAATGTTCTTACGCGCCTTGGTAATCACCGCCTTTTGGCCGGTAATGGCCGCGAGATCCTTGGCGGCGTCCTCCACCGCAATCTTCTCGAGCGACGCCGACACGCCCATATTCACCACGATCTTTTCGATGCGTGGCACCTGAAGATCATTGGTGTAGGCGCGCTTGGCTTTGAGCGCCGCCTTCACTTCATTGACGTACTTATGGTAAAGTCTTGATTTCATCTGGCGTATTTGACGCTAGGCCGCAGTGCGGGCCATTACTTGCTCTTCGGTTCCTGGCCGTGCTTGGCCCGCCGTCGGTTAAATTCGTCCAACCGCATCACCTTGGAAACATGCAAGGTTCCTTCGCGCTCGGCGATGGTGCCGTTCGGATGCAACTGGCTCTTGCGCAGATGCTTCTTAATCATGTGGACACCTTCCACAATGCAGCGTTCATCGTCCCGCAGCACGGCGATCACTTTGCCGCTCTTGCCTTTATCCTCACCCCCGAGGACCATCACCATGTCGTCTTTCTTGATATGAAACTTGCGCATAACTTAGATGACTTCCGGGGCCAGGGAGATGATCTTGATAAATTTCTTGTCGCGCAACTCGCGCGCCACCGGACCAAAGATGCGGGTGCCCTTCGGGTTCTTTTCCTCGTCAATGATGACAATGGCGTTGGAGTCGAACCGCAAGTACGAGCCGTCACTCCTCCGAATCGGGGCGCGCGTCCTCACCACCACCGCGTTGACGACCTCGCCTTTCTTGACGGTGCCGTCGGGGGCCGCTTCTTTGATATGGGCTTTGATGACATCGCCCACCCGCGCATAGCGCTGGTTGCGTCCCAAAACGCCGATGGCCGCGGCGCGCTTGGCGCCGGTATTGTCGGCCACATCCAGAATCGAGCGAATCTGCAACATAAATCAATTCCCTAAGCCGCCGCCGTGGCGACCGGAGTCGCCTCGACGTTGCGTTCCACCACTTCAACCAGCCGCCACCGCTTCAACTTCGAGAGCGGGCGGGTCTCCTGGATGCGCACACGATCGCCAACTCTGGCATCCTGTTTTTCATCGTGCGCGTAAAATTTCTTGTACTGGGTGACGATCTTCTTGAACTGTGGATGCGGAAAACGCCGTTCGACACGCACCACGATGGTCTTGCTCATCTTATTCGAGATGACTTCGCCGACCCGTTCCTTGCGGTTGCCCCGCTGGACTTGGCTCTCTGTAGTCTCAGACATAGCTCTTCAAATTCGGTTCAACATCCGGGTTACTTGGCCGCCACCGGGGCCGCCTTGGCTTGCGCCAACCGCAACTGCGACATGCGGGTTTCGACCCGCGCGATGTTCTTGCGCAAATCGCGCAGGCGCGCCGGCTTTTCTAGCTGGCTGCTGGCCTGCTGCAACCGCAGGTTGAACATATCCCGCCGCAAATCACGTCCCTTGGCCGCCAACTCGGTCAAGGTCATGTCTTTCAGTTCTTGAATCTTCATGAGCGAAAATTTTTACTTAGCTCGCCCTATGGCGGCTGATGAACTTGGTGTGAATGGGCAACTTGCCCGCCGCCAAGCGCAAGCACTCGCGCGCCAACACCTCCGTTACCCCGTCCAATTCAAATAACACCTGCCCGGGTTTGATCACCGCCACCCAGCTCTCCACCGCGCCTTTGCCCGTGCCCATCCGCACTTCGAGCGGCTTCTTCGTAAACGAATGGTCCGGGAAAATCCGCACCCAAACCTTGCCGCGGCGTTTAATCGCGCGATTGATGGCTACCCGCGCCGCTTCGATCTGCTTGGTGTCCATCCAACACCGTTCCAGGGCTTTCAGCCCATATTCTCCAAAGGCCACCGTATTGCCCCGTGTCGCCAGTCCAGCGCGATTGCCACGCTGCATTTTTCGGAACTTGACTCTTGCCGGCATCAACATAGTGAAATCTTTCTTCTCAGAGGTGTGTTGCGACTAGAGCGTCGGGCCCGCCAGAACAGGGGCATTCAATGGAGCCACCGGCACCGCTGCGGGCCCCGTCAGAGGCCGGTCAGTCCGCTCAGCACGGTCTTTGGGCTTGGTTTCGCCCTTGCACACCCAACACTTGACCCCGATCTTGCCATACATCGTACGAGCCTCGGCAAATCCGAAATCAATGTCCGCGCGAAGCGTATGCAGCGGCACCACACCTTCGTGGTAGCTTTCCACCCGGGCCAACTCCGCGCCACCCAACCGACCGCCGCATCGAATCTTAACCCCTTTGGCCCCGAAATCCATAGCCGTTTGAATGGCCTTCTTCATGGCGCGACGGAACGAGACACGACGCTCCAGTTGCAACGCGACATTCTCGGCGACGAGCTGGGCATCGGTCTCGGGATGCTTGATCTCGACGATGTCCACATAGGTCTCCTTGCCCGTCATCTTGTTCAGATCTTCTTTGATCTTATCAATTTCCGCCCCGCGCTTGCCAATGACCACCCCCGGACGTGCCGTCAGGATGGTTACGCGGCAACGACTGGCGGCACGTTCGATCAAAATCTTAGGCACCGACGCAGCCTCAAGCTTCTTCTTGAGGAAACTGCGAATCATGTAGTCCTCAGCCACCAAATCCCCAAATTCTTTCTTGTTGGCGTACCACTTGGAACGCCAATCCTTGGTGACCGTGACGCGAAGTCCAATTGGATTGGTTTTTTGACCCATAGCAGCTTACTCGTCGGACACGACTATCTTGATATGACAATTCCGCTTGATGATGGGGCCGGCGGAACCACGGGCCTTGGGGATGAATCGCTTGAAACTCGTCGCTGTTTGGGCGAGCGCCTCGCGCACTTTCAGCGTCTCGGGCTTGAGCTTCTGATTGTTCTCGGCATTGGCGATCGCCGAAATGAGAGTCTTCTCTACCAATCGAGCCGACTTGCGCGGCACATGTGCCAGCACCGCTTTGGCTCGCAGGGCGGGCAGACCTTGAATCTGCCGCACCACCTCCCGCACTTTCTGCGCGGACATGCGGGCATTCCGCATAATGGCAAATGCTTCCATATTACTTCGCTTCCGCCTTGGCCGTGTGTGCGCCGTGTTTTTTGAATATGCGGGTCGGGCTAAACTCGCCCAACCGATGCCCCACCATGTTCTCCGTCACGAACACCGGGTGGAACAGCTTGCCATTGTGAACAGTGAAGGTCAACCCCACGAAATCGGGGGTGATCACAGACCGGCGCGACCAGGTTTTGATCGGCGACTTGCTCTTGGCGTCTTTGGCCTTCTGGATTTTCTCCATCAGGTGCAAATCCACAAAGGGACCCTTTTTAATTGAACGACCCATAACTCAGTTCAGCTTAACGTTGCTTCATCGGCCGGCCATCGCGCCGCAGCACGATAAACTTGTTTGAATACTTGCGCCGGTTGCGGGTCCGACCGCCTTTGGCCAGACGCCCCCACGGCGAGGTCAACTGCTGCCATCCGCCACCGGACTTGGCTTTCCCCTGGCCACCACCATTGGGATGGTCCACCGGGTTGCGGGCGACGCCGCGGCTGATGGGCCGAATGCCCCGATGCCGCGAACGGCCTGCTTTGCCCAAAACGACATTCTCGTGGTCCAGGTTCCCCACCTGGCCGATGGTGGCGAAGCACTCCTCGCGAACCTTCCGGATTTCACCCGAGGGCAGGCGCAACTGCGCATACCCGCTATCCCGCGACATCAACGTCGCCGCCGTGCCCGCGCTGCGGCACATCTGACCGCCCCGGCCCGGCAGCAATTCAATGTTATGAACCGACAGCCCGACCGGAATATTCTTTAATGGCAGCGAGTTGCCAACCTCGGGCGCTGCCACCGACCCGCTCAGGAGGGTTTGCCCTACCTGCAATCCGTTCGGGGCTAAAATGTAGCGCTTCTCGCCATCCTTATATTCCAATAAGGCCAAGCGGGCCGACCGGCACGGATCGTATTCGATGGCCGCCACTTTGGCTTCCATCCCGTGCTTGTTGCGCTTGAAATCCACCAAGCGCAACTTCTGCTTGTGGCCTCCCCCGATTCCTCGGGTGGTCACGCGGCCGTAACAGTTACGCCCGCCGGTCTTCTTTCGAATCCGAACCAAGCTCTTCTCCGGCTCGGTCTTCGTAATCTCGTCGAACGACGCGATGGTAATCCATCGCGTGGACGGCGTCAGCGGTCTGAATGTTTTAACTGGCATAAAAACCGTATATTCAGGTATGCCACAGCGGACTGAGACTCGCGGCCATTATTCCTGCGCGGAGAGCCGTCGTCAGTTATCGGTCGCAGCAAATCGCTGTTGGCTGCCTTCGCCC
>Ga0257141_1000105_pt1 | contig 13363 bp, 15 predicted proteins | sample saktaT_17_FD_193544 | JGI IMG/M metagenome (GOLD analysis project Ga0257141, IMG submission 193544) | Metatranscriptome of saline water microbial communities from Sakinaw Lake, British Columbia, Canada - sak_2011_1_27_36m (Metagenome... | ecosystem: Environmental > Aquatic > Non-marine Saline...
TGGAGCTGTTATATGACACAAGAAGAGTTAGATGCTTTAATGAATGAGGATTTTGACGCTGTTGAAGATGAAGTTGCAGAGTTTGACAATCTTGAAGATGAAGAACCAACACTAGAAGTTGTAAAGGAGATCAACGGACAAGCAGCAGAATCCACTTATAGAGCAAGTAGCTCAGGAAGCTGGCCTCCCCCTCCACCTGATGATGACCATAAGATTGTACATCAGCTTGATGACGTGACAAAAGAGAGCGAAGAAAAAGCGTCTGAAATTTTTGATATCATCGATAAAATTGGTAACGAGTTGATGGAAAAAGAGGATGCTGTAAACTTTTGTCTTGAAACTTTTGAGAACAATGTAAAACTTTTTACGAATTTAGGTGAAAAATTTCCTCATGTTCAAAGTTTCCAAAGTGCAAAACAGCAAAACGAAGAAGCACAGGAAAAGATCCAAGAGGTCTTGGAAGTGCTACAAAATAGTGGCAATGATTTGATGAGTGTGATGGAAATTATGCAGTATCAAGATATTCACCGTCAAAAAATAGAGCGTGTTATCAATGTTATGCGCGCACTTTCAAACTATATGAATGAACTTTTTGCCGGAAAAATAGATGATGAAAAGCGTGTAAGTTCAGCTGTACATATTCATGGTGATGAATCTACAGAAGATGTAGTCAATGCAGATGATATAGAAGCACTTCTTGCACAATTTGGCACAAACGGATAGAATTCGCAAAAATTAAATGCTTACATGATAAGTGTTGAAAAATAGAGAAGATATGCAAAAAAAAGTAGAATTACTCTCCCCAGCAGGGAACTTAGAAAAACTCCGTATAGCTGTCGATTTTGGTGCCGATGCCGTTTATGGCGGTGTGAGTCACTTTTCACTTCGAATACGTTCTGGCAAAGAGTTTACCTTTGAAGAATTTAAAGAGGGAATCGACTATGCCCATTCAAAAGGCAAGAAAGTTTATGCGACTATAAACGGTTTTCCATTTAACTCTCAGCTCTCGTTGCTCAAAAAACATATTTTAAATATGGCAGCACTTGGACCAGATGCTATCATTGTTGCAACTCCGGGGGTTTTAAAACTTTGTCATGAACTTGCTCCTCAGATTCCTTTGCATCTTTCAACTCAGGCAAATGTTCTTAATGTTCTTGATGCAAAAGTTTACTATGATATGGGAGCACGTCGTATTATCGCCGCTCGTGAGATCTCTTTAAAAGATCTTTGTGAGATAAAAAAAGAGCTTCCAGATTTGGAAGTGGAAGTTTTTGTGCATGGTTCTATGTGTTTTGCCTACAGTGGCAGGTGTCTTATCTCTACACTTCAAAGCGGGCGTGTTCCAAATCGTGGAAGCTGTGCGAATGACTGCCGTTTTCCTTATGAACTTTACGCCGCAAATCCTGAAACGGGAACACTTTTTAGACTTGAAGAAGATCCAGGGATCGGGACTTATATCATGAACTCAAAAGATCTCAATCTCGCTTCTCATATCAAAGAGATTTTAGATTCTGGCTGTGTTGATTCACTCAAAATCGAAGGACGCACGAAGACATCTTATTATGCCGCAACTACGGCACGAGCTTATAGAATGGCGATTGAAGATTATTATGCAGATTGTTATGAGCCGAGTAAATATCAGTATGAATTAGAGTCTCTTCAAAATCGTGGATATACAGATGCTTATCTTGTAAGCCGTCCTTTTGAAAAACATGACGGACAGAGTTTAGATTTTACAATGCAACTCGGTACGCATCAGGTCAATGCCATGGCAACAGAAGAGGGAACACACTTTTTGTGTAAGTACAAAACTTTGCCAAATGAAGAGCTTGAGATCGTTGCTCCACTTGATGCGGATATAAAAGAAGTAAACAATGAAATAGGTACAATCTACCAAAGAGATGGAAAATGGTATATGAGTCTCAAAAAGCTTGTTGCAGAAAATAAAAAGATCTGGGAAGAGGTCCATAGCGGAAATCTTAATCCGATAGAACTTCCAGCTAAAATGCCCTCATATACATTTTTTAGAATACCAGCAACGCAAGAGATGGGCACAAACCCAAAAATTTAACTTTAAAAAAAAGGAAAACAGTATGAAATTTGTTTCGATAATAATTGGTAGTAAAAGTGACTTTGATGTCATGAAGTCGTGTGCAGACACACTTGAAGCGTTTGGTGTAAGTTATGAACTTATCATCTCTTCAGCTCACCGTTCTCCTGAACGTACAGCGGAATATGTTGCAAATGCAGAAAAAAAAGGTGCGCAAGTATTTATCGCAGCGGCTGGTATGGCAGCACACTTAGCGGGTGTTTTAGCTTCTAAAACTGTTAAACCAATTATCGGTGTCCCAATGAGCGCCTCTGCACTCAGCGGAATCGACGCACTTCTCTCAACTGTTCAGATGCCAGCTGGAATGCCAGTTGCTACAGTAGCAATAGGTAAAGCTGGTGCTATCAACTCGGCATACTTGGCGATGCAGATTTTGGCTCTTGAAAACGAAGATCTTCGTGTCAAACTCAAAGAAGATCGTATAGCAAAAGCGAAAAATGTTGAGATGGATTCTATGGAGATAGAAACGATACTCTAAGGAGTAAAAGGATTGTTATGAATTTAAACTGGATGAATATTGAAGAGTATGCTGATTTGACGGGACTAGAGCTCTCAGCTATTGAAAATCTGATAGAAAGAGGTAAGCTTATCAGTATGATCGAAAGTGGGATAACCTATATTGACCCCTCCAAAGGTACAAGTTCGATAGTTCCCGCGCATCTTCAAAATATCTCCAAATCAGCTCATCAAGATATGATCGTTCCTGCACAATTCGTCGAAAAGACGATAGGCACGATCATCAATCTTCATGAAAAAGTCCTTGATGCTAAAGATGAGACCATCGTTTCTATAAAAAATGAAAATCTCTTTTTAAAAGAGGCTTTAGCATCTCTTCAAGAATTATATGAAGAGGATAGAAAAACCATAGCAACACTCACAACTCAGCTGAAGCTCTCAGGGCAAGAAGTAGAGTTTATGAGAAGAAAATATAAATTAATGTGGGGGAAAGTAGTCGATAACTACTCGGCGACTGACAAAGAATGAAAATAGAAGAAGCCTGTATAGGCTGTATAATAAACCAAAGTTCCAAAGTTGCCTCTGCCATCAAAGCAGATGAGGCTTTAAAAGAAAAGCTCATATCTGCTGTGACTCAAAGTTCTAAAGATTTTTCTTTTTCTCTCACACCTCCAGAAGTTGCCACAGATGTTTATGAACTCATGTCGATTCTCGCAGATAAAGCAGATCTTTACGAAGAGATCAAAAACTACTCTACACAAAATGCTCTCTCTTATATTCCTTTCTTAGAGTATAAAATTTCCAAATCTCCAGATAAACTCTTAACAGCCACAAAAGTAGCAGTTGCGGGAAATGTGATCGATCTTGCGGCAGAAGTGGAGTTTGATCTCGCAGATGAGATTGAAAAGATCTTTGAAACAGATTTTGGACATGATGATTTTGAAAAATTAAAAGAGATGTTAGCAGATGCAAAAACTCTTCTTGTCATCGGTGATAATACGGGAGAACATATCTTTGATTATCTCTTTATCCAGACCCTGCAACAGCTCTATCCCCTTCTTTATATCTCTTACATGGTCAGGGGCAATCCTATCATCAATGATGTGACGATGAAAGAAGCAAAAGAAGCAGGCTTTGATAAACTCTGTAACCTTGTAGACAGTGGCGTGAATACGCCTGGCTTTGCCTACAACCGCGCAAATGAGGAATCACAACAACTTTTTGATGAAGTGGATGTAGTCATCACAAAAGGGATGGGAAACTACGAATGTCTCTCGCCCTCTCCACGAAAAAATCTCTGTTATCTTTTAAAAGTAAAATGTAGCGTAGTCGCAAGTTCACTAGAAAGAAATATCGGCGATATCGTTTGTAAGACAGTTTAGGAGTTTTCTAAAGCATTACACTTAGCTTCTAAACTCTTACATGTAAAGCTGGTTGCGTTTGGTATAAGCCTTTTTGGTTATAATTTCGTACTTTATTACCGAGGCAGATATGATTACTTTTAGCGAGATGTTACTAAAACTACAAGAATTTTGGATGAAACAGGGTTGTAATATCGTCCAACCTTACGATATCCCTGCAGGTGCTGGAACATTTCACCCAGCTACTTTTTTACGCTCACTCGATTCTACTCCGTGGTCTGTTGCATATGTTGCACCTTCACGCCGCCCAACTGATGGACGTTACGGTGAAAATCCAAACCGTCTTGGAAGCTACTATCAGTTTCAAGCGCTTATCAAACCAAGCCCGAAAAATATCCAAGAACTTTACTTAAAAAGTTTGGAGTTTTTAGGACTAAACTTAGCAGATCACGATATCCGTTTTGTCGAAGACAACTGGGAATCTCCAACGCTTGGCGCGTGGGGACTTGGCTGGGAAGTTTGGCTCAATGGCATGGAAGTGACTCAGTTTACTTACTTTCAACAAGTCGGCGGCGTTGCATGTGATCCTGTGGCTGTTGAGATTACTTACGGAACTGAGCGTTTGGCTATGTATCTTCAAGGTGTGGATACTGTGTTTGACATCGTTTGGGGTGAGAATGAACACGGCAAGACTCTATATCGCGACATTCATAAAGAGAGCGAGATAGAGTTTAGTAAGTACAACTTTGAAGTAGCAGACACAGCGATGCTTTTTGCAGAGTTTGAATCAAAATCAGCAGAGTGCAAACGCGCCCTTGAAGCGGGACTTCCACTTCCTGCGTATGATCTTTGTATGTCTGCATCTCACACTTTTAACACCCTTGATGCAAGAAAAGCGATCAGCCAAGCTGAACGTCAAAACTATATCTTAAAAATCCGTGAACTCTCCCGTGGATGTGCTGGGCTTTATAAAGAGCAAGAGCAAGAGCGCGTGGCAAGAGTGAAAGCGTAACGCTCCTCTTTTTATGACACAAGCTCAAGACTCACTTCTCAAATGGTATGAAAAATATGGACGCCATGAGCTTCCATGGCGAAATACTGAGGATGTTTATAATATCTATGTGAGTGAGATAATGCTTCAGCAAACGCAGGTTAAGCGTGTGATGGAAGAGTATTACCCTCAGTTCTTGGCAAAATTTCCTACTCTAAAAACACTAGCAGATGTAAAAGAAGAAGAAGTCTTAGCTGCTTGGAGCGGGCTTGGTTATTATTCTCGGGCAAGAAACCTTCATGCCACTGCAAAACTTTGTCCAGACAGTTTGCCTCGCACACTTGCAGAACTCATGAAACTCCCCGGTATTGGTCGATATACGGCAAGTGCCATCTGTAGTTTTGCTTTGCATCAAAAAGTGGGAGTGGTCGATACGAACATTGCTCGTGTTATCAAACGCTTTTTTGGACATTACAAGCAAAGCAATGAGGTCATTTGGCAAAGTGCCGAAGAGTTTGTAAATCCTTTTCATCCGACTTTGCACAATCAAGCGCTGATGGATTTGGGTTCACTTATCTGTTTACCAACAAATCCGAAGTGTCAAGAGTGTCCTTTGGAGCTTAGATGTAAAGCAAAAGATGAACCGGAGTTTTATACGCAAAAGCAAAAAAAGGTTTATGAAGAGATGGAACTTTACTATGGCATTGCACGTGAAGATGATAAAATCGCTTTACAACTTTCTTGTGGCCCAATGTACAAAGGGATGTTGGAATTGCCAAGCGTGGAGCCGATAGAGGAAGATTTTATAGCGGAATTTAAACACTCCTATACAAAGTACAGACTCACCATCAAACTTTATAAATTTTATGATCCATCGGAAGAAGCGGTATGGATGGATTTTGATACTCTTGAAAATGGATATATCTCTTCATTGACAAAAAAAGCTCTTTCTCATATAAAGGAATTTCAGTCATGACTTTGATAGGACAAATAGACACAATTCTTTTTGAAGATGACGGCTTCTTTATCGCACGTTTAAAAAGCGGTGACAAGGTGAGCGGAACGTACTATGAAAGCGATGTCGCGCACTTAAAAGATGCGGCTATTACCTTAAAAGGCGAGTGGGAAGAACATAAAAAATATGGCAAGACTTTCAAATTTGAATCTCTTCGCGTCAATCAAAACGAACTCTTTTTCTTTTTAAACCGCATAGTCAAAGGGTTTACAAAAAAACTCTCCGCCGAGCTTATTGAAAAGTTTGGAGAAGAGGGACTTGTCAATATTCTCGATAATGACATCGAGCGTTTACTCGAATTTAGCGGCATCAAAGAGAAGCGTCTCAAAAAGATACAAGACTCTTGGAAAAAGTTTCGTTCTATGCGCTCTCTTGGTGAATTTTTAAGTCCTTATGATGTCTCTCCCGCACTTCTCACAACCATCGCAACAGCGATGAAAGATGTGCAAGAACCCTCAAAACGGATTAAAGACAATCCTTATGTCCTTACAAATATCAGCGGTATAGGTTTTAAACGTGCCGATGAGTTAGCCCTTAAAATGGGGATAGAAAAAGAAGCGGATAATCGCATCAGCGCGGCGATGGATTATGCGCTTTTAAATTATTGCGAACAACAGGGAAATAGCTGTGTCGAGAAAAAAGTGCTTTTTTCTTTGCTTGATGAACTTTTGGAATTTTATAATCGAAATGAACTTTATGAAGTCGCCCTCATTGAGCGAGTGAGTGAACAAAGTATCGTCATTATGAAAAATGAGCGGGTTTCCCCTGCGCGTTTGTATGATGCAGAGAAGTTTTTGTATGATGATTTTATCTCGCGTGCCAAAGCGGATTTTGGTGTTATAAAAACTGATTTGGATGATTTTTTGACAAAGAGCGATCTCAAACTTGGCGATCAACAGCGCGAAGCAGTAGAGATCATCAATAAAGGTGCGGGAATACTTTTTCTCGTCGGCTACGCTGGAACAGGAAAAAGTACCACTTCAAGAACGATCTTAAACCTCTTAAATGTAAAACACTCTGAGATCATGACCTGCGCCCTCAGCGGTATCGCATCACAGCGTATTGCCGATACTACTGGCTATCCGAGTTCTACGATTCAGTCGCTTTTGGTCAGATACGAAGATAGAGATGAGTTTCCTTTTTCTGTGCTTCTCATAGATGAAGCCTCGATGATAAACTCCTCACTTTTTGCCCGTCTTATCTCAAAAGTAAAAAAGGAATGTGTCCTTATCATCGTCGGTGATGACGCTCAGTTGCCACCTATCGGGGCTGGCAATGTGCTGAGTGATTGTCTCACGTTGTCCATTGCGCCCATCGTAAAGCTTACTCGCATCTATCGTCAAAGTGAAGATCAGGCGATCACGCTTATAGCCAACGATATCCGCCAAGCCATAGTACCGCAGTATCATCAAAAATATGATGATTTTGAGTTTCTTGATGTCTCCATTCCTAACTATTATGCTGTGAAAAACTCACTTTCTCAAAGTGAGTTTTCAAATCTTCGAGAAGAAAATGCCGGCGATATCTTGGCGACGATGATGCATGAAGTGGTGAAAGTAATAGATAAAGCGAGATTGCGTCTTAAAAACAAAGAGATCGCTTCGTACTTAAACTATTTTCAAGTCATCACGCCGATGAAGGGCGGAACGCTTGGAACGGACAATCTCAATAAAGTTTTACAAGAATATTTCAATCCAAACCCAAAAAAGTTTGTCAAAAAAGGTGGCACAGAGTTTCGCTTGATGGACAAAGTCGTTCATACAAAAAATGAAAATATGACATCGTGGAGTGCAGAGGGTTTTAAAGAGCATGAAGATTCGGCTGAGCGAAGAGTGTTTAATGGTATGAGCGGGCTGATGTTTCGAATAGATGAAGATGAGGAACAAGCATATGTGTTCTATCCAAATGAGGATATGGTCGTTTTATATGAGTATGAACAACTAAAGTCCCATCTTATGCTTTCCTATGCGCTCACTATCCACAAAGTGCAAGGGATGGAGTATGACATCGTCGTCATTCCCATCACCTTCTCGCACTACATCATGCACAATACAAAGCTTATCTACACCGCCATAACAAGGGCAAAACATCGATGTATCTTAGTGGGCGAGGGCAATGCTTTCGAGTCTGCATGTAGACGAGTAGACGTCACAAAACGCGATACTGTACTTTTGGAGCTTTAAATGTTAAAATCCCACTTCTACTTCCTTCTCTTCATCGCTTAATAGGATAAAGCAGTCCCCTCCTAAGGGATAGCTCCAGGTTCGATTCCTGGTGGGGAGACCATTTTGAATAAAATTATTCATACTGTTTTAGTTCTATATTATTGCTGTTGTAAGACTTTTAAGAGAGCTTTTCTTTGTAAAAAATGATATGATTTGAAAAATATTACTTAGAGATATTGTTTTGTGCGAAGTTATTTGTTAAAATTCTACTAAAATCGAAGGAGCACTTATGTCAGATGATTACGATTATGATGATTCAGAATATGATTACGATGAAGAAAATGAGAGTGAGGAGTACGAAGATTATACTCCTATAGAAGATGAAGATACAAATCTTGCAGATGAAGATGATTATTGATTCAAAGAGAGTTTGATCTTCTTAAAACTTATTCGTTCTCGTTTAGAGACTTACTTTTTTAAAGAAACCCATTTTTGGGTTTCTCCTTCCACATTATCCCTTTTTTAAATTTTTTGTTTTTCTTGTGAGCTTTTAAACCAGAAAAGCACTTAGTAATTTTTGTTGTGTTAGACTCAGCAATATTTTTAAATTTATAGCGGAGGTATTTATGCTGCAGTTAGCAAGAAAACAGATCATCCGGTTTGCACTTGATTTTGAGATTGGTGAGATACACACATATTCTGGATATAAAGGTGATCTCATAGTCAAAGTAAGGACTAAAGATAAAGATGCTGTTATAGCCATTCGTAAATATGCTCTTTCTCTTGGCATAGAGGAGGTTATTGTGAAGCAAAATCCTACATTTTTTGAATTTGAAATCTACTGTATTACAGTTGATGAAGAAGTGTATCATCTAAAATTTGATGATGACAATCGAGACCATAAACATTATGTTGAAGATAAGTGGAAAAAGAGCGGGTTAGATTAACAATAACCCTAAAATATGATCTCTAATCTATTTATTTTCCTGAAATATAAATATTACTGTTATTTTTTTTTAGTAGATAAAGTCCTGAAGTTTACAATGCGAAGATTCAAAATCAAAATTTGAATAATATTGATTTACATGTAAGGTAAAGGCAGAGTTTGAAGTTACTTAGAAGCATAGTGTTATTTTACAAAGATGGATTTGTAAGTATGCGCCTTGGAAAAAAACTCTGGCTTATTATAGCTATCAAACTCTTTATCCTCTTTGCCGTCGTGAAGTTACTTTTTTTCCCCAATGTTCTAGATGAAAAATTTAAAACTGAGAAAGAAAAAAAGTGAATATATCATGAACTCTTTAACTAATTCAAAATAATACAGGAAAAAATATGGAACACGTGAGTGAACTTGTAGACTGGTCGCGAGCCCAGTTTGCTTTGACCGCCTTATATCATTGGATATTTGTGCCTTTGACTTTGGGACTTTCGTTTATTATCGCAATTATGGAAACTGTGTATGTAAAAACGAATGATGAGTGGTGGAAAAAAACGACTCAGTTTTGGATGACACTTTTTGCCATCAACTTTGCGCTCGGACTAGCAACGGGCATTATCATGGAGTTTGAATTTGGTACAAACTGGTCAAACTATTCTTGGATAGTTGGCGATATCTTCGGAGCACCTCTTGCTATTGAGGGGATTATGGCTTTCTTTATGGAATCTACTTTCTTTGCCATCATGTTTTTTGGTTGGAACAAAGTCAGCAAGAAAACGCATTTACTTTCAACTTGGCTCGTAGCGATAGGCTCAAACCTTTCAGCACTTTGGATTCTCATAGCAAATGGATGGATGCAACATCCAGTGGGTATGGTGTTTAATCCAGAGTCGGCAAGAAATGAGATGGTAGATTTTTGGGCTGTCGTACTCAATCCAAATGCGTACAGCAAGTTTTTACACACGATCAGCAGCGGCTATGTTTTGGCATCCTTATTTGTTATCGCAGTGAGTAGTTGGTACCTCTTAAAAGGGCGTGAAATCAAGTTTGCAAAAAGAAGCATCATCGTGGCGGCTAGTTTTGGGATGATTACATCTCTTTACATGTTGGCTTCAGGTGATGAATCAGCGCACCAAGTAGCTCTTAACCAACCTATGAAACTCGCGGCTATGGAGGGGATTTACAGAGGTGAAGAGAGACAAGGTCTTGTTGCCGCTGGGATTTTAAATCCTGCAAAAACGATAGGTGATGATAAGCTGGATACATTTTTAGTTAAAGTCGAGATCCCTTATGTTCTCTCAGTGCTTGGATATCATAGTCTTGACGCGTTCGTTCCGGGTGTCAATGACCTTGTGTATGGAAATGAAAAGCATAATGTTATGAGCGTTTCGCAAAAAATGCTCATTGGAAAAGAAGCAGTAAGTGCGCTTAGTGAATACAAAGTAGCACAAAAAGCCAATGATGAGATCGCAAGGCAAGAGGCGCTCAAACGCTTTGAAGCAAGTGAAAAATATCTTGGATATGGATATCTTAAAGATCCAAAAGAAGCAGTTCCGGATATGCCTTTGGTATTTTATAGCTTTCACACAATGGTCGGTCTTGGTTCATTTTTTATCTTTATGTTCTTTATGATTCTTTATAACTCTATGACAGGAGATATCCTCAAGCAAAAATGGCTCTTACTTCTTGGAGTGTTGGGGCTTCCACTTGGATATGTCGCACAAGAAGCGGGTTGGATCGTCGCAGAAGCTGGACGTCAACCGTGGGCGATTCAAGATATGTTACCTGTACATATGGCAACATCAAACATAGCTGCGGGTAATGTTATGATTACATTTTGGATGTTTACGGTTATCTTTACGGCATTGCTTATTGCTGAAGTCAGCATCATGACCAAACAGATTAAAATTGGGCCGGAGGGACACTAATGTTTGAAAATTTATCTTTATTGGCACTACAAGAGTATTGGTGGATCATTGTTGCTTTACTTGGAGGATTATTCCTCTTTATGATGTTCGTTCAGGGTGGACAGACCCTTGTTTATACCCTTGGCAGAACAGAGATTGAGCGTGATGTTCTTATCAACTCTCTTGGACGTAAATGGGAGCTTACTTTTACAACACTTGTACTTTTTGGTGGAGCACTTTTTGCGGCATTCCCACTTTTTTATGCTGTAAGTTTTGGCGGTGCATACTTTGTTTGGATGGGAATTTTATTCTCTTTTATCATTCAGGCAGTTTCTTATGAATACCGTAAAAAACCAAGCAATGTATTTGGAACGAAAACGTATGAGACATTTTTATATCTCAATGGAGCAGTGGGTGTTTTGCTTGTAGGAACTGCTGTTGGAACATTTTTTACAGGTGGCAACTTTGTGGTAAATGAGATGCATCTCTCAAGCTGGACAAATAGAGCGTATGGATTGGAAGCAGTGCTAAATCCCTTTAATGTGATCTTTGCCTTTATGCTTTTTTTCCTTTCTCGTATGCAAGGTGCACTTTATTTTATCAATAATATTAATGAAGATATGATCGTAAAAAGAGCGAAAGGGTCATTAAAAGTGCATACTCTGCTTTTTTTGGTAGCTTTTGTTTACGTGACACTTTTCCTTCTCACAACAGATGGATTTGCTCTCAATAGTGCAACAAAAATAATCTCGATTGAACCGCATAAATATCTCCATAACCTACTTGCAATACCTTTAGTATCAGGGATGATTTTGCTTGGTGCTGTTTTGCTTCTTTGGGGTGTATTTATAGCTCTTTTTAAAGAGAGTAAAAAAGGGATCTGGTTTAGCGGACTTGGAACTGTACTTGTGGGAATGGGAATATTTTTACTTGCTGGACTTGGCGATACAGCGTATTATCCATCACTACACGATCTACAAAGTTCTCTCACAATCGCTAACAGCTCAAGCAGCCGTTTTACCCTTCTAACGATGAGCTATGTATCTTTGATGGTACCTTTTGTTTTGGCTTACATTGTATGGGCATGGAGAGCATTAGACAAAGAAAAAATCACAATCGCTGAGGTTCAATCAGATCCTCACCACTATTAAAAAGGAGTTTCATGGAATCTTTAATCTGGTATGCCACTTGGCCTATCGTCATTTTTATCGCGTGGAAGTTTGTGTACTTAAATATACACCACCATCTCAATATGGAGCGTTTGGAAGCGTTCGAAGAAGAAGTAAGACTTAAAGCAGAGAAGTAATAATCATTTGCAAAGCTTGCTTCTCTAAAAAACTTTTATTTATAATGAAAATTCCCTTTGTTAAAAGGGAGTTTTTAAGTCCTTCTCCCGCATCTGGCACAATAAAATAATTGACCTCTTTAGCACTTAAAATCTCTGGCAAAAAATGCGTTGGTTTTAAGTCTGTTTTGTAGATAGGATTTAAAACAGTTTCTACGCTTTGTATATTCTCATTTTCTATTTTTACAATTATAAGATATTGGTTTTTAATCGAAAGATTTCCAAAAAGCTCCTCATCGTCACAAATAAATGCAAGAGAATACTCGGCTTTTTCATCTTGAATATGGAGTGCTTTTCCATTGATAAGCGCCATTGCGACTTTTTTTCTTGCACTCTTTATGATCCTTGAAAATGTTGTGCGAGAAACACCCATAGAAAGAGCCGCATCCTCTTGATAAAGCTCTTTATAGTCCATCAAATAGATCGCTTCTATCTCTTCATGTAACAGTTTTATTGTTTCACTTTCAACTCCCGAGGGTGCAAAGTTTTTAAATTTTGGTTTAAAAGTTAGTTCTCTTTTAGATTTTGTGCGTGCCATACTATTCCATTCTTCTATTTGCCGTATTGTAGACAAATGTTTATAATTTATCAATTATACTTGACATTATAGACATATGTTCATTATAATAACGAACATATGTTTAGAATAAACAAAATAACAGGAGAAAAAAAATGAGAATAGCAGTTCCAGTCGATAACGACAAAGAGACAATTTTTAAAAGAACAGGACAAGCTCCATTCTTTGCGATATTTGAAGATAGTGTGTTTCAAACAGTAATTGCAAATGCGCATGGAAAAGATGGACATAATCATCATGATGATGAGCATGGACATGAACACGCAGAGGATGATGCGGAGCATCTAGGTCATCATAAAAAGGATGTTGCAGGACTTGCTGAGTGCGATGTTATACTTGTTCAAATGGTAGGTGAACACATGAGAGAAGCGTTAGCGTCTTTTAATATCAAGATCAAAAAGATTCGAGAAAAAGATGGTCACATCGCAAGTGAAGTTGTCAAAATTTTTTTAACACAAAAGTAGGTTTAGCTGTATACTTCGATAAAGAAAGTGCAACA
>Ga0257141_1000106_pt1 | contig 13320 bp, 18 predicted proteins | sample saktaT_17_FD_193544 | JGI IMG/M metagenome (GOLD analysis project Ga0257141, IMG submission 193544) | Metatranscriptome of saline water microbial communities from Sakinaw Lake, British Columbia, Canada - sak_2011_1_27_36m (Metagenome... | ecosystem: Environmental > Aquatic > Non-marine Saline...
AATTTTAAATCAACTTAAACCGGTTTATAACATATTTCATTAAAGAAAATCCAACCGATTTTAAAATCGGTTGGATTTTCTTTAATGAAATATGTTATAAACCGGTTTAAGTTGATTTAAAATTAATATTTCCTTTTCCAACTACAAAAACTTCTTCACCAACAACATCAATCGAAACGTCGCCTTCAAAGTTTTTGATTAGTGTTGTAGTCCAAGGTTTTTCGACATGATAATTAAATTCAGGATTATATTTTAAAACTTCATCTAATAAAAATACTGCAACCATACCAGCATCTGCACAGAATTTACCAATTTCTCCATCTGTATCCATATTAAAAACAGTGCACGACCAATCACCATAAATTGTATCTCTACAAACATAAGTTGATAAACCTAATTGGTCTAAATCACGACCGTAATCACATAATTCCCAATCATCATCATTTTCGTCATTGATGATATAGCAAGGGTCTGTAATAATGATGTTTCCTTTGAATCGCATATCTATTCTCCAAAATTATTTTAAACACAATTTTAATCGGTGGAAACTATTTCCCACCAACAGATTTTAATTATTCTATATCTTCAGTTTTTTTTTTGAGGTCTGATTCCTCATAAACATCTTTAATATCCGTCAATTTAATTCCATCAACAGCTTCAATAAGCAATTCTACATTTGCTAACATTGATCTCTCATCTTCTAATTTTTCTTGAGTTTTTTGTAATTGGTCATTTGCATACGCCATCGCAACTCGCTTAACGACACCTTTACTAACACCAAATTCTTCTGCAATATCCGGGATAATCTCACTCATAAGTTCTTGCTGTTGAGCAATTATAAGTGCACAACGCAAACATTCATTTACTCTTGCATTATCGAAATCGATCATTTTGTTTTCCTTATAAAAAAATTAAAATATTATCTCATTGACACCATCATGACAAATTAAAAAAGATTTTTTTTGACATTCTTCTGTAGAAGTCAAGATATAATCATCATGATGGTCTATATGAGTTTTGAGAGCGCTACTACTAATCGTTATTTTTTGTGCATTTGTCATGTTTCCTGGGGGAAAGTGACAAATAGTCACTGTATCTTTTAAAACAATTGTATCAGTTTCAATTTTAGCCCAAGATTGATTACAACTTAATAGAAATAAAAATAATAATTTTGAATAATTCATGTTTTACCTCCCAAACTATTATTTATTTTCTTTTCAATTTTACAATTTTACAATTTTACAATTTTACAATTTTACAATTTTACAAATTCTCTATTATCCCATCTAATTTCAATATAGAATAAATCATTACTTGAACTGCATTCTGTTACTTTAGTCGTATATCCAAATGATGACATATATTCAACAAACACTTTTAATGCAATGCTGTAAATATTTTGTGAATTATGTAATCTTTTTTTCAAAGTCGGCTTTAAATAATGTAAGATTTTGATGGTGTCTCCATTTTCATTTCTTGGAAATGGGTGACTATGAAAATAATTACCATAATCGATTGAGCCATTTAGTTGTTTTGTAATTTCATTTTCGATATATGGTGTAATATGTTCTTTAATTACTTGTTTCAATTCTACATCTGTGTAAATTGCAACATTTTTATTTGTTTTTTCAAATGCTTCTTTTGCGTAATCATCATGCTCTCTTAAAATAAAAAGTCATTAGTGTTTGAAATTTCTTGTGCGTGCATTTTTGAAGAACGTGAAGGTTGTTTTTTTCTTCCAACTTCAACAATTTCAATATCATCGCCAAAAATAGATCGAACAACATCTATCGTATCTTGATAGTTTTTTCCAATTGTAGGAATACTAAACCCGGTTACTTTTCTAACATAATTGAACCAATCTTCAAACTCATCATTATTTGTTACCTTTTCTAAAGCTGTAAAAATTTCTAAATCTTTTCCAACAAAGATGTGCTCCAAGCTAATTTTATCTTCTAAGAAATGTTCTAAAATTTGAATATAATTATGAATTTGATACAGAATGTAATATTGTTCCTGTTTCAAAACTTTCGTAAAATGTAAATCGGCAATAACTTTATTTTCCGGTAAAAAATTTCCTTCATCGTCGGCTTTTAGATAATGAACGTATTGTTGATAACCACTATTTAAACCTTGTTTGTTATAATAAGAGTGTTCTAGCATGTCATCGACATCATCAAAAATGCAATTTGGGTCATCTTTCCAAAAATCATATAATTCTGTCCAATACGATTCAACAACATCATTTCTTTTTTTACCTAGAAATATTTGTGATTTCCCTTCTAAAAAATTTTCAATTGCAGGTATCTGCTTACCCATAACATATGACATAGCTAAAGTAACGGCATCAAATGTTAAAATTTCTAATCCTGGAGTAAAACCATTTTTAATAAGAATTAGTGCTGGGACAATTCTTTTTGTCCCAGTAACACCCAATAAATGCAGATGTTTTTTAACTTTGTTTGGAATGGTTTTTACTTTGAACAAATCAAACACGCGTTTTGCTGTAGCGTATGGCGATGCTACGGGGAAACCTGTAGCAAGAACATCAACTTTTGCTAATTGTTTTTTTGATAATTTAGAGAATAAACCTGATGCAAATTTTTCCGTATCATCGATTCCCCAACCTTGCACAATAGGGATAATTTTGCAATCTGTTTCAAATTCATCAAAAAAGTCAAATTGTTCTTTTAAATTCACACCACTATCAATACCTTTCTGTGAAACTTGATCTGGTAAATAGTATCTTATATCATCTTTTATAATTGATGGTATTTCATCAAAACTCATAGCATAATTAGAATATTTAGCTTGTGTTTCGTAAATCTTCAACCTATCTTCTTTTTCAATTGAACCTTTTCCTAGCGTCAGCATCTGTAATCCGCCAGAATCCGCATGCATACCTCTTGGAAAAATTTTAGTGAATGGCTCGTTTATACTTTCACTACTGGCTCTACGAGCCATATTTTCTTCTGTGTATGCATTGTACAATCCGTGAATTTCAACATTTCCAGGCAATTTATTTTCGATATAATCTAAACAGTTTCTCAAAGAAATAGCTGTCGTTTTAAAAAGGTCATCATGCTGACTACGGAGTTTAAAATATCCTAGTCTTCACGGTACGCCCGAAACTACTAAGCTCAGACGTACCCCTCCTTCTAATTTCTTAGTCATATAGTTAATTCCAGTTGGTATGCTTTAAAATAAAATTGTAAAATAATTTTACAGTCAATTACCCCACCCTAAAGGGATGGGGCTTCTAAGAGCTGTTGAACTACACTCGAAGATTTAGATTTCCATTTGGAAATCAAGGCTTGCTGAGCAGCAGCCATTTAATCAATTAGCTATTTTAGATTTACCCAAGATGAGTTAAACTTCCATTCATGAATCTAGGTTAGCTATACCATTCCTGACATTACTATCAGGCTAATTCCAGATTAATTATCTGGAATGATATGATTCTATTGAATCACATTATTATTCATATCATACATTTTTGATATAATAGCATTTTACAATTTATTTTTGATTTTCTTAAAATAAATTTGATTTCCTATCCTCTGCATCCCCGACCTAAAGGACTGGGTTTTTCGGCAGAGCATGGATAAATTTTTTATTGTAAAAACTTCCACCAAAAAACAAATCATTCTTGTTTTTCAAAAGCAACACCATCGAAAAAATATGCATACACAAAAAATTGAAAATTATGCAAAATGTTTTCATATGTCGGTTCAAAATTTTCAAATAGATATGGTGAATTAAAATTTTCATCTTCAAGATCTGATTTTGATAGTGTTTCTATTAATTTGAATCTAAATTGCTTCTTATTACTATAAATTCCAGAATATGGATCTTCAGTAGTAATTTCTTTTTTCTTTTCATCCCATACATCAACTTTCAATTGCTTAAAGAATTTTGCATTTTTGTGTAAATTATAATTTGATGAAGTATGTGTATCTCCAGAATAAATAACATCACAAAAATCATCATATTTTATAATTTCGGTAAAAATTAAACTTGTTAATCCTTTTACTTTCGAGTAATTTTTCATCCATTTTACAGAAATCCCATCTCTAAAATTAATAAAATGCAATCCGTAAAGTAATATATTACTTTCATCAATAAGTATGTAGTTGTTTTCTATTCTTTTCAAAGTAAATTCTTTTATTTGTTTTTCCCACTCGCTATTTTTCGTAATCAAATTTTCAAAATGTTGCTTCATAGCATCTTCGTGTTTGATTGCATGTTTGGAATCATTTGCTGAATCCGGAATCAACATTGGGGATTCATCGAGTAAGTCTTTAATTTTCATATTATTTTCCATCATATCTCCGTATCACCTCAAAACCAAAACGTATCAAATCTAATATCCACTGTTTTCCAACTTTTGTTTTGTTGCAAGTAAAACTTTTATAGCATGAGCGTAATGCTTATAAAAATTTAATAAAGTACCAATTCCAGAAGCATTAAATGCTATTTCAGTAATTCTATCGGTTAAATCACCAATAACATTTTGCATATCTGTGACTAATTTTGTTGAGTATTCTGCCAGTTTTTTTAACTTTTCAGCTACAGATGAACTAGCATCATACACATCGACAAAATTAAAAATTACAGACAATTTTTCTTTCACAAAGTTTATCAAAATCGATAATCCTATAGAATTTAAAAATTTTCCCCAAGCATCATTAGAGTTAGCAAAACCGTGATACGATTTTATCATACCAAGGGTTGCTCTAACAGAAATTTGCAACCCTTTAAATTTTGTCTTTACTATTTCGCTAGTTGTCGTTGATAAAATCTCAACTACTTTGGTTTCAAAATGCGAATGTTCGTTATTAATATTTTTTATTTCCGCATTGTTCCATTTACTCACGACATGTCCAGAAGTAGCTAATTTATCAGGATTTCCGTGCATTGATACCATGAATAATGAAGCGTCTTTTAAATTAATCGCTTCATCAACAAATCCTTCATTCAAGCTTGCTTCTGCTAAAATTTGTTCTATTTCATCGACTGTTATAATAATGGATGGTTTTTGCTCGATTCTACAGAATCATTTAAATCGGTTAATTTCATTTCAAAACCTAATATTAGTTAATTTTTTATTTTAATATTTATCAAGCATAATAATCATCCCAATCAACTTCTATTCCAAAATTTGAAACTTTGACAAAAACGTAATTTCCACTTCTGTCATCATAAATTTTAATTTCAAAAGTATTAATAATTTCATCATCTAAACAAATCCCTTCAATTTTTTTCAATTCTTCAATCAATTTTCTAACCGAATTCATATCTTTTGTCCTTAAAAAAGAGTATCTGTTAAATCTTTTGCAATAATATTGCTGATGTCATTGTGTGCTTTTCTCATAGTTCTTTTATAATTATGTCGTCCACGCGTCATTTCATATTGGTGGTCTTTTAAATTTTTAACAGTTTCAATAGCCTTTTCTCGACCCGCATCGCAAAATAATACGTTTGCTTCTTCATGTCCATTTGTTTCTGTTATTGTCGCTTTGCGATATTCTTCTTCAAATTGCTCAACATGATCGACAGACATATCTATTTCTGCTTTTACTTTATGATAATGTTTTTCAACAATTTCAAAAATATCGTGCATATCGGTTGCATTATGCTCAATATCATTGTACATAGAAATAATATCCGTGCTATAATGTGCTAATTCATTCGATGTTAGCTTACCTTCAATATATTTTTCTAACGTATCAACATAAACCCATGTCAAATACATAATACATATTCTTATTTGTGCCAGATATTTTAATTCAAATTCAATTCCTTTTTCTTTAAATTGTGTACTAGCTGGAGATTTATCGCCATTGTTTGGAGAGTGCTCTGCTAAATCTTCCCAACTTGTAAATGGGTAGTTTTCATATTTGTGAAAATATTTGTGTATTTGTTGGTAATAGTGTCTTACGTTTTTAGCTTTAGGATTTTTATAACTTTGTAATGTCAATTCTGGACTGTAATCTTTATTTTTATCAGGATTTTTGTATTCATCATAGTTTCTAAAAACACGACCAACCAACGATGCTTTAGTGATTGCCGTAGAGTCGAATGAAATTCTTTTTACTCTTGGATCAATCAGTTTATGCTTTACTAAAGCCATAATTGGTAAAATCCGTTGAGGACTGGCTAAACCAAGTAAATGCACGTGTTCTAAATTTTCGTCTGGAATTTCTCTACTAGCAAGTGTTCTTGGAATGTAATCCAAAACTTTTAAAATTCCCACGCGATTATCGGCGTGCGTTGTTAAAGATGCGATGCTCAAACCATGAATATGCTTACTAGAATTATCAATTTTGTCAAACATATACTTCGCATATTCAACATAAGTGTTATCCGATTCACCTCTAAAATATGGCTTACTAGGACGGAAACCATGAATGATTGGTACGATTTTTGTAGCTGATTCCAACTTATCAAAAACTTCAATTTGTTTTCTGATATGCTCAGCCGATTTTTCAGCAGCAGGTTGTATTAAATCTCGAATATAACATCTAGTCGAATAACCCATGATAGATGTACCGGCATTAGCTTCAATTGCTTTGAAAGGCATTTCGTCGAATGTCATAGCAATATCTGAATAATTATGTTGTACAGTATAAATTCTTTCTTTTAAAGCGTCATCTATAGTTAGATTTCTTCTGGCGGCTTGTAACCCACCACTATCAGAATAAGTAAAAAGATGGTTAAGTTTATTGTTTTCTGTGAGAAATTTACCATCACTTTCTTCTTGAAAGGCGTTAAACAAAGTACTAAAACTTACATACCCTTTTAGCATAGATTTCACATAATCCAGTAACCCAACAAAATCTTCATAGTTATCTTTAGCTATTTTTGCATCTTTGTGCTTCAATCTAACAAATCCGGTTAAAGATCCACTAGCATAATCAAACATTACTCCATTTACTGGGATACTTGCATTTGGTTCTAACATAAAATCTCTCTCAATTTAAACAACTTATTTTACATTATTTTTTGGTAATGTTTTTAGTTTGTCTGCTTGTGCTTCTGCTGAAGGCTTTACAATGTTATTTTCAACATATGGTTGTTGTTTTACTCTTGGAACTTTATCACCATAATCAAAAGTTCCATCATCATTGATTATTGATGGCCACTCTTTCTTTGGGTTCCAAGGTTCAACTGGTGAAATCATAGCGGTTTTTTTCAATAATTCAATTTCTTTAGGATTTAATTTAAAATCTTCTGCAAGCGAAAAAATTGGAAAAATTAATAATGCGCAAAAAGCGATTTTACTTGACTTTGTAATTGACATGATTTTCTCCATTTTGAATATTCTCAAAAGTTAAACCAAAAAAGTTTGCAATTTTTTTAGTTTTTTCCACATACCAGTTTGAAATTAAATAAGCATATTCCTCAATCCCATAAATTTTCACTGATAGTTCCAATATGATTAAACACAATAAAAAAACACATAATGAAATAATACAAAAAATAAACCCCGTAAAAGTAAGAAACATTAAGGCATTCAATAAAAATATAATTACCGTTAGATCAATTTGTAGAATCATTTTATTTCTCTAAAAAATTAAATTTCATCTTCCATACCTTTTGGAAGAACGTAACACGCATTAGCAAAATGAATATTTTGGATTGTTTGCAATTTATTTTCATTGATACCTAAAATCTCAATTAATTTCAGATACCAATTGAAATCAGCTTCATTATCAATGATACCATAAGCATTAGGTAAATCTACATATTTTATAGATAACCAAATATTTTCATCTTTTATACAAGCCGATTCAATGAATGCAAAAATATTTTCTAATTCAGTTGTTGTAACTTTAATTCTATCTGGAAAAGTAAATTCGACAGGATATGAATTTTTCTCTCGTTTGTTAATTTTTTCAACAATTTCTAACTTTTGCTGATTTGTTAATTTATATTTGTTCGATGTTATTTTTATTTCTGCGGTTTTCATTATTATCCTTGGTGTGATGGGTGAAACGAATAACTAAATTCATATTTTTTTTCATAAAATGAAACCCAATCTTCAATTTCTTTTTTGTGGAATTTATACCATTTTGGTTTTAATGCTATTCTAGTAATAATTCTGTTTAGATTGTTAATTTTATCTTCTCTTGTAGGTGTCCAATCGTTATAAAGACTTTGTTGAAGATTTTCTAATCTCAACGTCGGATTTGTATTAACTCCACGTTTTTTCAATTCACCTTCCAATTGCAAATACCGATTTTTAACATAAGAAAGCTTATCATAAAAAAATCTAGCATGCCCACTACCTAAAACATAGGTTTTTGAGTCCGATAATATCAAACCATTTTTTGAATTTATAGACCTTCTGATATATGGTTCTAGCATAAGAAATTCAACCCACTCAGCTCTCAAATGTTGGTCTGTCAAATCACAAACATCTATGCAATTAATTCTCATATTGTTCAAAATAAATAATTTAAAATTATATTTTACTATATTATTGTCAAAATCTTTAAAAAGATTTTGACAATAAACTAAAGACTAATTATGTTTTGCTAAATGGAACGGTGATAGCCCTATCATCATAAAGTTTTCTAAATGGTAATTTTCCAGTTATCAAAGCATGATACTTGACCCCATTTTTCTCCAACCATTGCTCTGTTACTACTCTGTCGCTATGCATTCTCGATGTAAATAAAACAATTAAATTTCCATAATCGAAATCATTATTACATTTGTCGATATACTCTTGTCTAGGGGTTCTATTATTAACATAATCGTGTCCATCTATTTCATTTGTTAATACGCCATCAATGTCATAAGAAATAAAATCGTTAAATAGATCTCTAACAGCAATAAATGTTCTAGCTCGTCTATCTTCGTCATACTTCCAGATATTTTTAATATACAACTCAGTTATTCTTTTAGAAGGAACAGCAACTTCAATGTCGTTAGATTTTAAAGCTACATATCGTCTAAAACAAGCCGGACAATCATTACAGTGCTCATCATCGGCACCATCATAACAACTAACCGCCATTTTAAGTAATTTTTCATCACCGCCAGATTTAATAAAGTTTTCAACTATTTCACCCTTTGTAAAATCCCAAAAAGGAGAATGTACTTTAATTTCTTTTTTGCTAAATTTTGATAAAATTTCACTCATTTCAGAAAACGCTTGTGGATTTTTATCAACCACAACATCATCTTTCAAACCGGCCATAATTATTTCATCTGGATTATAAATCGTTGTCACCATACTGGCTAAAGTTAAATTTCTAGCTGGAACGAATGGATTCTGTGCATCATCTTCAATGGTGTTTTCCAATTTCAACAAAACTAATTCATCACCAAAAATGTTTTTAACAGCTTTAATTTCTTTTTCTAAATATGGTTGTCCGTAATTGAAAAAAACAGGAATATTTTCAAAACCATCATCTAAATTATCATACAAATGAAAAGCCAAGGTACTATCAATACCACCACTAACCAAAATAACTCTTTTTTTCATAAAAATCTCCAAATTTAGAAAAGTTGATCCACATCTGACTTAGCAAATTTATCAAAAAATTCGTCAACGTCATTATTATCAATATTATACAATGTGATTTCTTTCGTTTGAACTACTTTGCCCCAATCTATATTTTTATACAAAGCAAAAAATTGGGTAAAATCCATTTTTTTCTCACTTTGAAAAATATTCTGCAATGTATGCTTTTCATTCAATAAAACGGCGAATTTAGTATCTTTATTGGTTGAATTTTCAACGTTTAAATTATCGGTTAATAAATATTCCGACCATTGCTTCTTTAAAGTGTCATTGTATTCTAATAAAAACTTGTGCTGATTTACAATTTTTTTAGCGGTATAATCAGTCATAGCAAGGTGAATGGTTTCCTGCTGGTTGTCAATATCAGCCAAATAAATATCTTTCAACGTTTCTTTAATTTCTTCAGACCATTCACGTCTATCAGCTACAACACACATCAAATTCAAGTTTTCATATGCCACAAAAGGAAAATTTTCTGTAAAACTTGGCATATAGCAAACTTTACATTTTGAAGAAATTTTATATTTTTCTGCTTGACTTAACCCATAATAAACTTCAAAATTATTAAAGCCTACTTCTTCACACATTACATTTATTTTATCTCGGTCTTTTACTTCTGGTACAATAAAAACCGCAGAATATTCCGTTTTCATAATCGTGTCAATAAAACCACGAATATTTTTAGCCCCATCATATGACCTACCTAAATATAAAACTTTATCTTCTTTTTTAGAATTTTTATGATGCGAAAAAATTTCTTCAATGTTTAGTGGCATACCAATTATCAAATGGTTAGTCTTAAATGTTTTATCGACATATGAATTTTTGCGCTGTGTAATGACGTCTATATTCCCATGATTATTCACTGAATCGATAATGTATTTTGAAGCTATATCCGAATATTTGCCCTTGTATAAATCATATGATGTAAAAACATGACCACAATGCGTGTAAATAAATGTTTTGAATATTGAAGAAAAATTTAACGTATTTGCAACTGGGGCAATACACTCACTATGATTAATAAAAACAAAATCATACAAATTTTCATGCAAAGCATAATGGAACATTTTTTGCTGGATATGTTCAAAAATATTATTTTTTACAAACGCACCAAAAAAAGTTAATTCGTTTTTAAATAATGTGTTTTCCTTATACAGTTCCGGATATAACTCAGCAGCTTGATAGATTACACCAATATTATCAAATTTGTGCTTCATTTCATTCAAACCGCGCTTATTAGCCGGAGATAAATTAATAATATCTAACGCAATATCCATAGAATCAATCATTAGGATCCAATTCATTAGAAATGTTTTTGTTCCACCGCCGCAACCCATAAGATCAAACATCAAAATTCTTTTTTTAAAGATTCTCATTCTGTAACTCCAATAAAAAAATATTTGATTGATTATATCATACAATCAATCAAATAACAGTTATTTGTATATTTAAATTTTAACAATCGTGGGTAATATCAATATCTTGGTTATTATGAACATACGATCCAGAATTACCAGTTTCAATAATTTCATGAGTATTATAATGAGTATTCCACATACACCCTGGGCACGTTTTCAAAGATTCGACTTTTCGCCATTCAAAGAAATCAACCCATTTTTCAGCGGTATCCATTTGGTCTAATGTAAATTCATATTCCATCTGCCAATCATCACATGCATAAACTTGTAATTCTGGACCGATCGTTACCCAACCTAAAGAATCCATTTTACCACAATGGTAAGATTCTCTAACAATACCGTTAGCCTCTTTATATCTATCTCTAATGTTTTCTAATAAATCTAACGAAGCATGAATCTTCAAACCTTCTTTTTTCCATTCAATAAGTTGATTAATAATTTCTTCCACTTTTTCAACATCTGGCTTAAATTCGTCAACACTTCCAATACATTTTGATAATGCATAGCCAGTTTTTTCATCAACTCCTTCGTATCCTGGATGGACTAAATCAAATAATAACCAGTAACCGTTGTCCAAAACATCTTTAGCTCCTTTAAGAAATATATCTTGATTATCTTTCATCAATGTAATAACACATGCTCTATCTTCAACTTCTGGAAACTCATTTAACAGTTTGACGCCATTGTCTGATTTTTCCATTCTATCACCATCATCAACTTTCAAATCATAAGAAACAGTTAATGAATTTAAACCGCCTTCGTCAATCAATTTGCGGACGTTTGTTGGTCGATATAACGCAGTAATGATTGTTTGTTCAATCCCTTTGTTTCTTTGGTATTTGATAATTTCTGGTAGCCCTTTCATTCTTGTTAAAGGTTCAGCACCATAAATGGCAATGAATTCACAACCGATAAGTTTCAAATTGTCAATACCTTTAAACCATTTTTCAAGAATATTTTCATCAAGATGCTCGCCTTGTTTAGCTCTTTCATTTTGAACCATACCGCAAAATGAACAGCTGAAAGGACATTTTTTAGTCCATAAAAATTCAGCTTTAATAATTCTAGCTCTTGGGTCATATCCTAATGTTTCGACAATATTTAATTTATTCATATTTCCTCTTTTAATTTTGATAGCTGGTTATTTTAACCTATTAGCGACCGATTTCTGAACCCCAAATCCTAATATGAATGCGGTCTGAATATCTGAAACCTTTTCTAATACATAATTCTATTACTGCTTCAGCATTATACTCTAATGTTTCTTTTGTTTCTCCTAACGGCATCAGATAAACTTCACCATACGCCGGGATCTCTCTAAGAATGCTCTCTATTTCTTTTTCGGTTTCATCAATGCCATCTTTCCCAACAACAAATTTAAAATAACTATTTGGTGAATTTTCGATAATATTTGTAATGTTGTCGATATTTAAACGTTTGTGTTCTAACTCACCACTTACGGCTAATTTGATACTCATCGAAAATTTTATTTTCTTCTGGTATTCTCTTTCAAATTCGATATATCTACTAGCATTTGTCTCAATAGTTACTGCATAATTTCTAGAAACATAATACCCTAACAATTTTTGGAATTCAGAATTTTTCCAATGGATTGTTGGTTCTCCACCAGTAATAACGATGTCCGGTTTTGACAGTGCACCTTTTGGGTAATCAATCAATGCCGCATCAACCATTTCGACAATTTCTTCAAATGTTTCTACATAATTCCATGTATTCTTAAATGCTGGATCTACAGCATAAAAACTATCACAGCCTTTTTTAATTTCTCCGGTTTTAGGGTTTTTGTATTCCACTGCAAATCCCGGACATGAAAAATTACACCCACCAAATCTAATAAATACGGAAATATTACCAGAACTACTTCCTTCACCTTGAATCGAACAAAAAACTTCCATAATCGCTAACATATTTTTTCCTATCAAAACAATTTTTTATAATTATACTAAAAATTAATAAATTATGTTTTTAATCAACAAAATGTCTGAGACAGCTTTCCAATCAACAAAAGGTCTCTTTTCAAAGCCATTATCAATTAAAGGACAACCTAATGCCGCATCATCGATATACATGTGACAATAGGCTTTTGGTGAATTAGTCCATGAAAGTTGATCTTTATTTTCATTAATACCAAATAAGACAATTCCTTGTTTTTCAACATAATCGACTGCTTCATCAAGTTCTTTATCGGAATGCAATAGTCCATAAAATAATTTGGTGGTTGTTTTCTTGAATTTTTTTCAAAACATCGAAGGCCATCGGCACTTCTAATCCAATTCTAGGATATTCGTGTTCCACAATAGTTCCATCAAAATCAACGCCAATTATCATTTTTTTTCTCCACAA
>Ga0257141_1000108_pt1 | contig 13255 bp, 12 predicted proteins | sample saktaT_17_FD_193544 | JGI IMG/M metagenome (GOLD analysis project Ga0257141, IMG submission 193544) | Metatranscriptome of saline water microbial communities from Sakinaw Lake, British Columbia, Canada - sak_2011_1_27_36m (Metagenome... | ecosystem: Environmental > Aquatic > Non-marine Saline...
AGCACGTTTATACGTGCCATCTCGTAACATGAAGAGATGATCAGTTGTACATTTAACAACTTCATCATTATCAAGAGTTACTTCAGCGTATTTATTATCCTGACGAGTTATTCCTAAAGCTTTTACTTTAGTTGGTATAACTTCACCTGATGGTTTACAACCATAGACCCAATACTCTTGATCTTTAACAAGATCAGATATTGGAACTTCAGTACCATTAAGTAAGGATATCTTTGTATCACCTGATAAGCAATTACTCAGAGAACCGAGTACATTACTACCTATTATTGCCATAGGAGACCCCTGTGGTACTATATATCTGAAATGATCTATTGCATTAAATATTTCATCATAAGACAAAGGATTTGTATACACAGACTCTATCCTACTAATCTCTTTAGCTAATCTGTGATGCATATCATATGGAGTAAGTTCTAAAAACTTATCACTGATATCACGTAACGCATACTTATTAATAAAAACATTTGCAGCGAGTTCATCTCCTTCGAAATACTCGAGTGATGCTTTGTAAGACTCTTCTCTTGTATACATACTTATTATTTTCCTGTACTCCCAAAACCATCTATACCACGATCAGTATCACTCAGTTTCTCAACTTGATCTAACACTGCATACTCAACTTTGGTAAATACCATTTGAGCTAGTCTCTCTCCTGATTTTATTAAAACATTTTTATTAGATGCATTAAATACTATTAATCCAATAAAATTTCTATAATCCGAATCTATAGTTCCTGGACTATTCAGAATAATTATTCCTTCTTTCAAAGAAATACCACTACGAGATCTTATCTGTGCCTCATACCCTACAGGTATTTCAACTTTCAAACCTGTTGGTATACATACTCTGCCATACGGTTCTATCTCAATAATTTTATCAAAAAGCCAGAAACCACTACCTATCAAATCAGAAGGTTTCAAAGAATTAGATATATATGCACTTAAATCCATTCCTGAACTTCCTGATGTCTGATATTTAGGAATAGGGTTATCAGACTCATTAATTATATATACTCTCAATTTATCCATAATTATTTTATATTGATTTAATTTTAACTTCTACTTGTCTTAGTACTAAAACTCTTGTAGATGATGACAATGTTTTAGTACTATCACTAATAACTTCATAGACCTTACCAAATATACTGTCTATTAATAGCCTTCTAATATCACTAACTTTAAATTTAATAACTTCTCCTTTTAAAGTTATAATATATAACTCATCAATATCTGAAAGATACCCTCTATTTTTAACTAGTTTTATTATCATTCTGGTGTTCCTCCTAATTTTTTAATATTATCTTCATACTCTCTGCGATACTTATTATTAGGATTATCATTAATTAATCTATCTACAACACATTCTTTGTATTTGTTCAATATTCTGTTTTCACCTTGTTTAATAATACGTTTGTCAATCATCGATGTATCCTCAATTAATATTGGACAAGGATGATTAACTTCTTTCAATTTAACACGAGAGTATATATCTTCAAAATAAACACATTTATCATGATCTCCATGACAAGGCAATTGTTCAATAAAAGTATCAGTATCCATATCTTTGGCTACACTACCAATTATTTGACCCCACATATTCTCGTTCATATCGCTAAAAAAACATGAACGAACAGATAGTAATTTTCTGAATTGTCTTCCTTTGAAATAATAAGCAACTGTAACTCTGCTTGTAGACTGAAGATTTACATTGATTATATTGTCCTTAAAATCACTAATCAAATTCCATAAAGAAGACTTAATAGAAGAGTAATTTTTTCTAATAAACTGAGAGTGTAACCCAAATATAACTTCTTCTACCCCTGAAAACATATCAAGAATTTGGAAATTCTTTCCAACAGAATGAAACTCATCATCAGTTAGTGCATACTCTTCATAGAAAGACTTTACAGAGTTCAACTCTAACTGCCACATCTCAATACCTGCAGCTAACATCATCAATAACCCGTACTCTTTAAATAAAAATGGATTAGTTTCTCTCAATGTTTTAAGAAATGACATCAGTGTACGATAATCAATACCTAACAAAAAAGTATACGAGAATGATAGTGGAAAATTTAGTTTAGCTTTATCTTGAGCTACACCATTCTCTAAATCAATAAATACTTGTTCAACTGCTAATCTGTCAAACTCTGAGTAATGTAATGGGTTATCATATTCTCCAGATATAAATACATTTTCAGGACTTAATTTAGCAGTTCTATTTGAACAACTCCACGAATTAATAGGTCTTACTGTATACAAAAGATCTCTGAATAATATTGACCCAGACATCTTAAAATAATAATAAGCAAAGCCATTAACAGGTAAATCCTGTTCTATAACAGCTTTAAAATCAACTTCGTCTGGATTAAGATGAGGGCGAGATATCTCCCATGCTTTCTTAATATAATCCATTTTACCTAAAAGTTCTACACTTACAGGTTTAAATTTTAAATCATAACGTGCCATAACTATTATATATTAAAAACTAATTATTATTTATTTTATGATAGAATCTAAGAACATCAGTATCATTCTTAATTCTATCAGTTTTAAACTGCTCTACTTCTTCTCTTAACTTATACCCTACAGATACTTCACATAATAATTCGTATACTACTTTATAAAGAGACTCTATAAAGTCTATAAATACACCATTAAAAATATTTGATAACATCAGACTATTAAATGACACTAAATATTCAGCAGCATTGAATAATATCTCTGTAACTTTTCTGTTGCCTAGCTGATACTCTTCGTAGATATACGAGACTACAGATAACACATCAGCTATTGCAATAATATTTCCTTCTATAGTTTGAGGATTTTTATCTTCTTTCCAATATTCAAATATTGTATTATCTCCAACCAATTTCTTCGATACAGATTTTACTGCTTTCTCACACTCTATATTCCACATTCTATGTAACTCTGGATTTGATCTTTTAACATGACGCATTAAATCACCCATAACTGGTTCATCAATATCATGATTCAAAACACACATCATAAGAGTCTTCCAATCAATTTTCATACTGTTCAAACCTTCATCTCCAAAGAATTTAGATTCAATTTCATTAGCTATTAGCGTAGCATAAAAAGCAGTATGAAAAGTATGACTATCAACTTTTTCTTCTTTTAATACCGAAATAGTTGAATAACGACCAGTACTCGCCAGTTGCCTAGGTAAACCAAACAACATTTCTTTTATATTTAACATTTTATTATAAGATTTTTAAAACTTGATGTAAAATGACTCACTAAATCACTATCTTTAATATCATTAATATCAATCCATTTGATCTCTGATATTTCTTCAGATATTATCATATTATAATTCTTTTCTAAAACTACTTTGTATATAAAAACATAGCACAAATCTCCGTGATTACTATTTAAAACTGATACATTATAACCTTTATAATTATGAATATGTTCTTCTTTTCCTATTATCTCCATCAACGCTACAAAACTTTTTGTATAATCAATCGGACTAAGATCTAGTTCTTCTTTTAACTCTCTCTCTACAGTAATAGATGAAAACTCATTATCTTCAATATGACCTCCAGGTAAATAAAATTTATCAGAATTAAATCCATTAGTCTTTAAAGACTTACTCAACAATACTCTGTTATTATCGTTGTCTTTTATAATAAATAATACTACTGATTTCATATAATCCTACTATCTCTTAAGTAACTAAATAATTGTCTTCTTGATTTATGAATAGTATGTCCACTTTCACAATCTATTTTAACTACTCTGGATACTTTCAATTTAGATGTTAAATAATTATACATCATCACACTTCTTTCTGAGAAATTTACTGAATGTAATTGATCATCAAAATCATGAGTATTATTAACTATAATTATATTATTTGTTGATTCTGTACCACTGAATACATACTTAGTAATCTCCTCAGAAGCACAATCAGTAAAGCCAGATATAAACACTGCACAGTCTAATGCATATTTTAACATTATTCTTGATAATATCACACCACCATTAGAAAATCCTACCAATACATAATCCATTAATTTTCTATACTGCAGCAAATAATCTATTACAGGAGAAACATCAATAAAATCATCCCAGTATTTATCAATATGACTAATCACTATTAAATCAACATCATAATATGATGTATATCTAAGATAGCGACAATCATTTACTGACTGAGCCACACTCCTACCTTTACCAGCAAACACTACAACTGCATACTTATGATTTGGTTTAATAAAATGAATTACATTAAATTCTTTTAATTCTTTTAATTCCCATTGATATCCTGAAGCTTCATATTCGTCCAACTTTTTATTACAATTTCTACATTTCCATGTATCACAGTATGGTGCCCATACTGCTGATAGCATCTTATATCCACAATCATTGCATATTCTTTCGTTTCCAGGAAAACCATCATTATAATACCTAGCTTTATCTTTTACTTCTGGTAGTTCTGTCATTCAACAATTCTATATGATCTATTATTGTTATAAACAATAGGATTCTTATCACTAACCTCAATACTATCCATTGCTAGTATATTAGCACCAACAGCTTCTAAATATACTGAAGCTGATCCTGTAATCCTGGCATTAAATTCTAATATCTTAATAACTCCGTCTTTACTCATAACAAAAGTTATAGACCCAACACCTGTATACTTAATATAATCGATCAAAATTCTAGCTACTCTTATCATTTCATTATATGGATCAACATATGTCTGAGTTATAACTCTTATCAACGATGCATAACCATTTGAAAATGCTAACTCTTCTCTTAAATAAAATTTAATTTTTTCACTATCACATATAAAATCAAGATCAAATTCTCTGTCTATAGGAAATAACTCTTGAAATACACGTGGTTTGTCATCAACAACAAACTGTCCTCTTGAAGAGGAACTAATATCAAGTTTTGAGACAGTACCTCTGCAATTAATCACATCTCTAATATGAGCTTCAATTCCTTCTATAAGATTTACTTGGTGAATAGCATATTTACTTAATCCTGTATATTTGAGTGTATAAGGAAGCATCATCTTGTTCCATAATCTATAACTAGTATCATCTATTATGGGAAATAAAATTAGAGGAGATTCTTTATATAAAATATAATTCTGAACAATATTAATGTCAGTATTAGAACTAGGTATTACTAAACAATCATCTTTAATAAAATCTAACACTAAATTTAAATCAAAAGATCTATTTATAAAATCAATTTTATTAAATATCTCAGTACTTAAATCATCCTTAGCTATTAACTCAGACAACTTAGACTGATTTTCATTTAAATCTGAACAAATTATCTTATCAAAATCTAACAATTGTCTGTCGTATAAATTCTCTAATAATACAAGAGAGCTACGACCTACATAACTAACACTAAAATTAATAAATATATTCTTATAATATCTTTTTAACATGACTACAATTTTTTATATGACTATCAATATCAGAAATTACATGAGGGAAAATATTATCAAAACCATTAAAATTATTAATCCTGGCTATCCATCTAATATCACAATTAAACTCATTATTAAGTATATTAATCATCTCATCGTAAGCAGTAAAAAACAAGTTTAATACTCTATTAGGAGAGTTCATTTTAATAAATTGATTATCTGATCTCTTATTAGATAAGATATTATACCATTTATCACCCGATGCAGTTATAAACAAATGTATACTACTCAAATAAACAGAGTTTTCACTAACAATATCAACCAGTACATCCCTTATAAAATATCTGGTATCTGCTGACATACCTGTCGTATGTTTTAGATAATCTTTTAAAATAAGATATGCACCTAGATCTAAAATAGATCTATCACTTATGATTAAACTACAATTAGACTCACGAGCTAAATTGAGATTATCAACTCCTTCTTTTGCTAATACTGCTGATATGTCTGATTTGATGAAGTTAATGAAACTACCATCTTTAAACTCAACTTTCTCGAAACTATCTTCAGTCCACTTAACTGATGACGGAGATTTATCTAAAACTAACACATCATAAGAATCTCTATAATTATCTCTTACCTTATTTATTAGTGTACTCTTTCCAGTACATGTATATCCAGAAACAAATACTACAGGTTTACTCATAATTCAAAATTATAACCATTACTATATACTAATTTACCATTAGCTATACTATCTATCACTAATATCACTGACTCTACTGATGTAAATTTACCACTATTATTATAGTTAACAGCAGCATCATAACTCATACCTTTTAACTCTGTTAATCTTTTTATATTGTCTTTCTCCATTTTTGACTCTGAAATCATACCTGGTGAAATGCAACAAACTGATAATGGAAGTTTGTAGTGCTCATCTATTTCTTTACCTAGACACTTAACTAGCATAGCTAATGCAGCTTTAGATGAACAATAGTGAGCACCAAAAGTAATCGGAATCTTATAAGCTAACGAAGCAATATGTACTAAATTAAATACTACTGTATCTCCTGCATTACACTTGTAGTAATCATCGATATAATCTAAATAACTTTGTGTTATAAGTTCAGGTATAATAGTATTAATAGTTAGTGTACCTACAAAATCATCAACAGTCATATCCATTAATTTCTTATATGACAGAGTACCTATACAATTAACAACTAGATTTATAGGTTCGTCATATTCTTCTTCAAAACCTTTAAATCCTTCAGCACTACTAGAATTATCTATATCAAAATAAGTAAAACCAGTATAACAATTATCATGATCTTTATTTCTGTCACTCTCGTTTCGAAATACTGCTATTACTTTCTTTCCTTGATTATGAAAATACTTACAAACTTCTTTACCTAGGAAACCTGATGCACCAAAAACTACTATCATAACTAATTATTTTAATTACTGTGTCTTTCCTTTATAAATTGTATCATACTTGTAACTTGCTAATTTCTCGAATTTTTTAGTAGCAGCATCTATATGTTTCTGATGCATATCATCTAAATCACTACTACGTTTACTAAACTCTTCTTGTTTATCTCTAATATACTTCTTATAATCCTCCATCTCTTGTTTAAACTGATCCTTCATCTTCTGAATATCCATCATGGTAAAAGTAGATGAGATATACAAACTACGATAAGATAATACAAACTCTGACAAGATATCAAAATTCTTACAATAAACAGAGAATGATCTGGACAACATCACATTCATTATACTGTCAGGTTTTAAAGCTACCCCTACAACAGGAATACCTAATGCTGCAGCGAATCCTATCTCAAAAGTAGTACCTGAGTCTTTATAATCAACCAATGCTACTACCAAATTAACAGATGATATTGCATTGATATTATCATCATATACACGATCGCACTCAGCATCAGTAGCATCTTGATTTAATATACCTCCATCTCTCATAGGAGAATACACTATTACATTTTCTAAATTCTCTAAGAAATCAGTTACAGATTTAACTAAATATATCTGTTCTTCATTAAAGAACGGAGCAGCTAAATAAATTAACAACTTATCTGCATACTCGCCTTTTTTAATCGCATCAATACTAATATCCATAAACATATAAAATTAAAATTAAAACCAACAATTATTAAGCCATAATAACTCCTTGCGGAAGCAAGGTCTAATAACGCTTTAATTAACGGTTTAAACACGTTTAAAACGCTTATATTACTCAAGTTGGGCAAGGTTGCCCAGGACTAATACGACATGTTATAGAGGTTATTAACTAATTATTAAAAATCTGACAACATATTGATATACTTGTGTGGATCAATAGATACCATAGTTAATCTCTTAACTGCTTCCTTTAATCCTTCTGTAAGACTTTTAACCGGATAGAACTTTACCCATACTTTATCTCCTACCTGTATAATGGACGAATTTTTGAAAGGAGAAGGTCTACGTTTTAAAGGTTGGTACTCTGCATGCATCGTACCTATATCAGGTAACGTTATATCTTCTCCTCTTTTAAAGGCATCTGTTATATTACTCAGTAGTGATTTCATAACTCTGTCAATATCCTCTCTGTCTAGTTCTGTATCTCTAGATATAGAATTTATTAATTCATTGCCTGTCATTTTTGTTCATTTAGAGTTACTTCTTTAACATCATCAGATTTAACAAAATTAACTATATGATCATAAATTCTAGGAGACCATGATCTGCAACTCTCACTTACAGACTTATTAGATATAACATCTTTAGTTTTTTCAGATTTATTAGTCAAAGTATCATACATATTGTATTTATCCAATATATCTCCAAAATAGTTTTTAAGAAAATCTTGAACTATAAATTTAGACCATTTAGCTTTATCTACATCTAAGTGATCAGCTAACTCAAAAAGATGAACAGTATTATCTAAAGCTAACTGTAATTTCTCCATCTTCAATGTTTCCATTACGTCTGATGACATTATCATATGAAGTTCATACAACTCTGGTTCAATTGGTATGTCAGACAATGATAACTCTATCTGACACAGTCTGTCTACTCCTCCAATAAATGCATCCTGTAATCTCTCTACTTTACGCATTATACGAAGAGATATTGATGATAATAATTTAGAAGGATCTCCTATCTTGGTCATACTGTCTGCATCTATCATAGAATAAATCTTAGATAAAAGTTTCTTTCTCTTGTACTCTACATCTGCAATATTGGATACATCAGTACTACTCTCATGTACTTCTACACTGGCTTTTTTACCATCTTCTCCCATAGGAACGAATATTGCTTCTAATGGAGATGGTAATTTTGCTTGATTTACCTGACTACTCGTTCCGTCATTTCTTACTACTGCATTTTCTTCCAAAAAAGTTTTATAAAGATTCATAGCATTAATAGCTTCAATAGGGTCTGACAATGATGTAGGTACACCATATATTAGCAACTGAGGAGATTTAGTTAGTCTGGTTAAATCTAAGCACTTTTCTAACAAATCGAGAGACCTCCATAATTCTTTTATACCAACTAACAGACTTCTTCCATACTTTTCATTACCTAATTTAAACTCTGCAAAATCCCAATATTTGAATTTCTTATCCTTCTGATCTGTTATTCTATACCCTTTCCAAAAACCATTTTCATCATAATCAGGTAATATAGTTCTGTAAAATCTATCCTTCTCATCTTTCTCATTATTGAGATCATCATCAATCCAACCAATATAATAACTAGCGTTAGCACCTTCTCCTCGTTGTACAAAATGAGGCATTACAACAAATCTACCATACTTACCTATATATCTACAATAATCAGGAGCAGACTTATTCAAATTAAGTCGATTAATCATTTTGTTTAATTTATCTGCTATTGTAGGTTCTTCTGATGTAGCCCACACTCTAGCACTTTTCTGTTCTTTATTTAAGAGTGTTGCTTCTTCAGAAATGATATCTAACATATTTGCAATATCACTGCTACCACTATCCATCTCATCATACTCTTGATATAATATAGGAAGATCTGTATCACCTATACCTTTTAAATATGTACTATATGATTCTATACCACCTAATAAATCTTTTAATTTTTGAAAACTATCTGGGTTAAAGCTGGTAATACGATCTACTCCAAATGCCTTTAATACCCGTTTCTGAAAGAAATTTAATTTCTTTGGATTTACTTGTTTCATAAATTTATTATTCTGTTTTTCTGTTCAATATGAAAATCTTCAGGTATACCTGTATTTTGTTTGTTAGATAAATCTGATCTTGATGTTATCACTGACACTGATTGAGAATCACTCTTAAAATCTCTTATACACATTGTAGTTGCTCCTGCAACAGAGTCTGAGACGTCTTTCGAGTTATGCACAAATACCCCAGCAGTCAAAGCAAAATTTGAAGTTTCTGGAGAATATAGATCATATACTGGTTCATCTATGACGTCAATGAGACTAATTGATTTAATTTTGTGATTAAATAAGATATTATAATAATTCTTATTTCTCGATGATTCTAGTGCAACATCCCAACACCCAAAATAATAATTAATAACCGATAGTTTATATTTAAATTTTGCTCTTATAACAAATTCATCATAAGTACAGGACTTAGACTTTATAATTTGAGACATTATTTTTCCTCTAGTTACATCTCCATTCAAATTGGCATTAGTAAGTATATTTGCATTTATAGCATTAAATTCAGGGTTACTGTGAAGATCTATCATATTTTTTCTAGATCTCTCTGATTTTTTCTTGGCAAACTCTGGGTTTTTATTCAGTGCAATAAATCTGTCTGATGCTTCTTTTACAAGAACTGGATTGTTCCATCTTATTTTTAGATGATAATCTCTGTGTTCATTTCTACTCATCCAGAACAAGTTAGATGATTCATTATTTCTTTTATTAAAATCAGTATGATGAATAACTAGACTCTTTTCAGTTTCATCTTGAAGAATACATTTTATATTTATCCAAGCAGTCTCTACATCATTTAAACAAAACAAAGTAGCTGCTACAATTTGATGAGTATACCATTCTCTGCTATTAATATTATCAATATAATATTCATATCCTCTGTGATCTAGTTCTCTATATAATGGCATTAAACTTTCACCTTCAGATAATTCATCAGCACGTTTATACGTGCCGTCTCGTAACATGAATAAGTGATCAATTGTACACTTAATGATTTCATCATTATCCAAAGTTACTTCAACTAATTGATTTACTATTCTAGTTATTCCTAACGATTTAGCTCTAATAAAAGTTATTTCGCCATTTTCTTTACAGCCATAGACCCAATATACATGATCTTTAACTAGATCAGATATTGGAATCTCTGTACCATTTAGCAACGAAATTTTCGTATCAGCAGTAAAACAACCGCCATTAGGAGGATGATCTACTTTCCTATTATCAATATCTCTTTCGAGATCACAAAACTCATTAATAAAAGGACTGTAATTATACAATGAAAATCTATCATCTAGTATTATTGATTTTAAATCAGTATAAGCTTTATCAGTTCTATCGACTGATAGTGTTTCAACTATTGGAATTAATCTAGATTTCTCAAATTCCTGCAACGAGTGTACCGATTGGTACGAATCATATGATACCGATCTTACTTTCATCCCTAACGCTACTAGATACATAATGAAATCAATTATTCTACTGAAATCAATTTCACTACCTGGCAACGAAGAAATCCTAATCATAAAGTCTACATAAATCTTTGGTTTTTTAATAACCATCCTCTTTTGATCAGTTATTACCTCTTGAAGATTAAAACCATTATTATGTACGCAGGACAATCCTACGCAGTCAGAATTTTTAGCTAAGTCAACATGAATATAACGTGGAGAATTTCTATTGACTATTGGAGCGAATCGTCTGTCCAGATCATTATACTGAGCAAATATAATATCCTGTTTAAAGAAGTCTTTTATTACTAATCCATTATGAATTGTTATATATAAGTCACTCATCGTAAAAGGATGACTAGCCAATCTGTTTTCACAACATTTTAATAAAGCAGCTTTATTTCTAAAAAACTTATTCTTTCCACCACTACGTAACCTAACACCTGCAATATCCATAATGGATGTTTCCAGATCATCTCTAAAATCCTTTCTGAAAAACTCTGGTACATCTATAATTGCTGCAGACGAATACTCTTTATCATCATAGTTGTCTGGAAGGATAGATGCATTTCTGAAATCATCACCTATAAATACTTTAAATTTTGTTCCTTTATATACTTCAAGAGGTTTAGCATCCCATAATGCATATCCACATATCCTAGTATATTTATCAGGTTCAGTCTCTTGTGCATTAATTCTCTTATTCATAAAAGAATTAGCATCATGAGTAGTTGAAGATGTCAGACATAATAATGAAGGAGTACCTGCTGATCTTACATATTGTCCAAAACGTGACACCATTCTACGACGTATAGCTAGATAAACTTCTTCTACTGTTCTATAGTCAGCTGATCTAGTGAAGTCATTTTCATCCATATTTCCTCCAAAAACATTTTCACCAAGAGCATGTGTTACTCCAGAACCTAATGACAATACTATACCTTTAGGAAACTCTACCCATGCTGTATCTCTCTTAGTTTTAACATATTTTGAAAACCAGGGACTACTCATCATCATTCCTTCAAAAAGAGTATAATTAACTTTATATGCCCTCTCTAATGTAATATTAAACAATCCTAGAGCTATTGATGTAAATCCCTCAAGACCATAATATTTCTGTGGATCTTTTAAACACAATAATCTATATATCTTATATAACTGCGCTACAGTACTAATGAATGTTTTTCCTGAATTATGAACAAAGACACCTGCAGTCAAAGCAAAATTGTTAGTTTCTGGAGAATATAGGTCATAGAAATCAATTAATGTATCAGAGTAAGTTATCCTAACTGATTTTACTTTATGATTAAACAGTACACAGTAATAATGCTTATCTTTTGAACACTCTAATGCAATCTCCCAACATCCAAAATACTCTTCAATAGTTAATAAATCAAATTTTTGAGTAGCTCTGCCTAGAAATTCTACATAAGTTTCAGACTTAGATAGTATAATTTGATTTAATATCCTTCCTCTTATATTGTTACCTGTAGAATTTAATTTTGACATACTAACAGATGCTACATCACTTCTTTTCTTAGCAAATTCAGGATTATTATTCAGTGATATCATTATAAAGGATGATCTCTCAGACTGTGCTTTAGCAAATTCAGGATCTTTATGAAGTTCAGATAGTCTGTGTGAAGCACTAGCTTTAAATTCTGGATCATCATTCAATTTAGTAATTCTGTCTGATACTTCTTTTGCATACTCTGGGTCTTTCCATCGTTCATTATTATATCTAACAAGATTATCGCTTCCTAATTTTTGATGATATCTTAAATGTTCATACCAACCCATCCATAATAAATTTGATGGATCATTATTTCTTTTATTAAAATCTCTGTGATAAATAACAAATCTGTTTTCAGGATTATCTTTTAATTCTAATTTTATTCTAGCATCTTCTCTAGTGTTTGAACATAGATTTAATTCTCCAATTACCATATAAGTTGAATAGTATACTCTATCTAAATTATCATAATATAGCTCATAACCAGTATTGCTATCTTTTCTGTATAATGGCATTAATGATTCATTCTCAATTAACTCATCAGCACGTTTATACGTGCCATCTCGTAACATGAAGAGATGATCAGTTGTACATTTAACAACTTCATCATTATCAAGAGTTACTTCA
>Ga0257141_1000111_pt1 | contig 13226 bp, 5 predicted proteins | sample saktaT_17_FD_193544 | JGI IMG/M metagenome (GOLD analysis project Ga0257141, IMG submission 193544) | Metatranscriptome of saline water microbial communities from Sakinaw Lake, British Columbia, Canada - sak_2011_1_27_36m (Metagenome... | ecosystem: Environmental > Aquatic > Non-marine Saline and...
AAGACATCTTGTCGTTGAATCTCGCCGCCTCACAGGGCGCGCTACTTACGTTTCCACTCCGCAGCTTCGCCACTGCACAACCTCATGAACTTCATCGGCGAGGCAGAACTACAACAGCACTACTTCTGGCACGGCATCGGCACCAAACCGGCTCGCAATCGCTTCGCTTCACGCACTTCAACGTGAGCTGGTTTACGCGGAAATTGCACTGGACGCATTGACTTACATCAAGGGATAGCTTTTCACCGAATTGCGGTTACAACTGGCACGGTTGACACTGAGAACGCCGCCTTTCGGAGCCATCAAGCTTAGAGCATTCCCACAGGAAGCGAACTGATTGAGAACGAGGCGGTAATCGGACCCGATGAGTACAACTTCATGCACTACTGCAATTCGGAGCCGACGCGAGAGAGGTGATGCTGGTGAAAGTGCGTCGCGAGCTGTGTATTGTCGCCCGGGTATCGCAATACGCGGTGGTCGTTCCTACGCGCAACCCGCTGATGAGAAGAAACGATTTGGCTGGCCGCTGAGCCAGCATCACCCAACTTCTAATTCTGAATATTTAATCGCCGGCGTCGGCCGGTCGGTCATCAACATTATTTTTCTGTCGTATCGACGCTCCGGTTCAACCAACCTCCCCGGAAAGCGTCATCGCAGCCAGTGTCGAAGGCAACCCGCAGAGCTTTACACGATCGGCTGAGGACAGATTAGCGGCGCCGGTCATAATATCCGGCGCCGTTCTTTTTTTATAGGAATGGTACGCGGTCTGTAGCTTGACACCTGCACGCACTTCGCTCTATATTGAGAGCTTGCGACCATATTGCAAGGGAGAGGCGGCGATGGTCGTTTCAATTGTCAATTGATTTCGTGAATTAAAAGGAGATTTCTCCCTATGGCTGAATTCGAAAAAGTAATCGTTCCAGCAGGCGGTGAAGCTATCACCATTGTTGGCGGCGAATTGAATGTACCCGACCACCCGATAATACCCTTCATCCGCGGTGACGGTATTGGCATCGACATCTGGCCTGCCACCCAACGCGTGGTTGATGCAGCAGTCGATAAGGCCTACGGCGGTAACCGCCGGATCGCCTGGATGAAGGTGTATGCTGGTGATGAGGCGGTCGAGGTTTACGGCGGTCTGAACTATTTACCACAAGATACACTCAAGGCAGTTGCCAAGTATATCGTCTCGATCAAAGGGCCACTCACCACCCCGGTTGGCGGTGGAATTCGCAGCCTGAACGTCGCTCTGCGACAGCTTCTCGATCTCTATGCCTGTGTACGTCCTGTTCGCTACTTTAAGGGTGTTCCTTCGCCCGTGGTTCACCCGGAGCGAATGGACGTCGTGATTTTCCGTGAAAATACGGAAGACGTCTATGCGGGCGTCGAGTGGCAGCAGGGTACGCCTGAATGCGACCGGATCATCGAGTTCATCAACACCAGCATGGGTAAGAAGGTTCGGCTCGATTCGGGCATCGGTATCAAGCCGATTTCGATCACTGGCAGCAAGCGGTTGGCTCGCAAGGCGTTACAGTATGCCCTTGCCGAAGGCCGAGAGTCAGTCACGTTTGTCCACAAGGGGAACATCATGAAGTTCACCGAAGGGGCATTCAAGGACTGGTGCTATCAAACCGCGATCGAAGAATTCCGCGACAAAGTCATCACTGAAGCCGAGCTTTGGGATGAAACCCGTGCGGCCGATGGCGTGACTCCGATTACCAAGCCGGGCGCATTCTCGCATCTTCGAGGTGGCAAACCCGCGGGTGATTCAGGTGGTCGCCTCGTAGTGAAAGATCGCATTGCCGATTCGATGTTCCAGCAAATTCTGACCCGGGCTGACGAATACGACGTCCTCTGTACTCCGAACTTGAACGGTGACTATCTCTCCGACGCCACAGCCGCCCAAGTCGGCGGTCTCGGAATGGCTCCCGGAGCCAATATCGGAGATTTCATCGGTTGCTTCGAAGCGACGCACGGCACAGCGCCCAAGTACGCGGGCAAGGACATGGTAAATCCTGGTTCGCTGATGCTCTCAGCGGTCATGATGCTCAACTACATGGGCTGGCGCGAAGCTGGTAAAATGGTTGAGGCGGCAATCGAGCGGACGATTGATCTGAAGACAGTCACCTACGATCTGCATCGCCAGATGGACGGAGCCACCAAGGTCTCCTGCTCGGGTTACGCCGAAGCGATTGTCAAGAATATGGTGCAAGTCTGATTTTAGACGATTCTGTCATCGCCACCCCGGTGACGGCCGTATCCGTAAAGCCGTCAGCCCTCTGCGGCTGACGGGAATTCAGAAAGGGGAGCTGTCAACCGCAGAGGGTTGACAGCTTGCGGAGTAGCTGACGACCGCGGTGGGCCGGCAGTGGAACAGGTTGACAGCTTGCGGAGTATCTGCCGACCACGGCGGGTCGGCAGTGGAACAGGTTGACAGCTTGCGGAGTATCTGCCGACCGCGGCGGGTCGGCAGTGGGATTCTGATTATGAGATTGCCCGTTTGACGCTTTGACTTTGATTTTCGAGTGTGGCTCTTCTCAGTGATTAGTTGAGCGGTCGGTGGAACGAACTTCCCCGACCGCTCGCTGTTTGAACTTTCCGCTACAAACTCCCTTTGTATCGAACGAACCGATTCAAGGGGGTTGACAGCTTGGATTATTCTCTATACTTTGGTGTATTGAATCAGACCCAATGATGGGTCGGTCGGTTGTGACCGGGTGGTGAGAGTGGCGGATAGACTATCCGCCCCACTGGTACTTTCCGACACTCTATCCGTGAGAAGTCATAGTGCGACTTTGGCTGGCCGCACTTGAACCTGATTTTCAACCAGTTCGAATTGCGAGGTTTGAGATGGCGTTTGGGATCAACCTTCGCTGGGGCGCATTAGCGACCCTGCTCGCCGCCTGCTTGATAGCAGTTTCGGCGTTCGCCGGCTCGACCGGTAAGCTCAAGGTGACCGTCGTGGACAAGGATACCGACGAAATGGTTGAGGGGGCCTCGGTCCAGATCGTCGGGACATCTTTTGGAAACAGCACCGGGAAAGATGGTACGGTTTACATCCTCGGAATTTCACCCGGGAAGTACGAAGTTACGGTGACTCACCAGGGATATCAATCTCAATCCATGACCGATGTCGAGATCAGTTCTGAGAACACTGCCGATATCGAATTCAAGGTGGTATCCAAAGCTCAGAAGATGGTTGAAGTCAAGATCAAGTTCAAGAAGCCACTGGTTCAACTTGATAAGCCGAGCTCCGGTAAGAACTTGGGACGGGAGCTCCTCGGCAACACTCGACCGACAAACATCGACGAAATCGTGGGCACTATCTCCGGCTTCAAGGTTGATGCGGAGGGTGGTATCCATGTCAGGGGGAGCCGAACTGGCGCGGTGGCGTTCCTCGTTGACGGAATTGACCAGCGCGATCCGCTGGTCAGTACCAACAACAGCTACGCTTTTTCCACTGAAGGCACGGACGAAGTGAATGTCCTGACGGGTGGTTTCAACGCCGAGTACGGTAACGCGGGCGCGATTATCCAGATCACCACATCGGAAGGCGGTAAGGATGCTTACTCAGGGCGTATTGACGCTACCACCGACCGGGTGATTGACACCTACAGTTTCGACACCGACCGAATGGAACTCAACCTCGGCGGCCCAGTTCCGATGAGCAAGGAGTTACTGGGGCGGCCGGTCACGTTCTATCTCACCACCATCGGCAGTCTATCAAATACTTACACTCCTTTTGCGGTTGATCGTCCTTCCAGCGACTACCTCGGCGTCGGCATCAATCTTCCAGAGCGCCAAGACAATAATTATCAGACTTCGTTGAAGCTCGCTCACAACTTCAATGAAAAGCAGAAGCTGACCCTGTCAATGACTCAATCGCTTCATCGATGGGATATTTATCCTTATGGCGAAGGCGGTATTGACGGCAACTATGGCTATGGGTACAAGTACGACCTGAACAACCGCCCCTGGGCCGAAAACCGGCAGTTTTCCGCGAACCTTACCTATACCGACCAGCCGACATCAAGCACAGTTTATACTCTGAAGTTCATCACCTTCCGCACTCACTCGACGGTTCAGCCTCGTACGAAGACGCCAGGCCAGTTCACGATGCTTGACGCTATTGAGAACGGCGAAATTGACGGTGGCGACGGGAACGGGAATTCATTTCTGGACGGCTACTGGGACGCCAACAACGATAACATATATGAAGGCGGTGGCGAAGGTTACGAAGATTACGACCGCAACGGTCAATGGGATCGCGGTGAAGACTGGGTAGATCTCAACGGAAACGGGCTGTTCGATGGGGCCGAACCGTGGATTGACGTAGTAGATCCATTGTCAGGCTCGAACAACATCGGGATCTTCGACCCGTGGGACAGCTATACCGATCTGAATGTCAACGGGCGCTGGGACGCCGCCGAACCACAACTTCCTGAGCAGGACTGGAACGGCAACGGTTACTGGAATGGCGAGCGTTTCCAGGACGCCGATGGAGACGGCCATTTCGATGGGTGGAACTGGGAAGACATGAACGGCGACGGTATTTGTGAATCGAATGAACTGAAGCCCGGGGCGACTGTCCGCAAGGACGGTGAAGGCTACGACGATAAGAATTTGAACGGATTCAATGACCGCCGCGATTTGCAGGCGCGCATTGACAACCCGGATACTAACGAGCCGTTTATCGACGGTGACGATTGGAGCGATACCGGCGAACCGTTCATTGACGAACCGGATCCGATTACCGGCTTGTACAATGGAATGTGGGATGCGGGTGAAGTGTGGTTCGATCTGCCTTCCTCATCCGGCTCAAGTTTTGGAGCCGGGCTCTATGTCATCGGTTCCAACCCGACACTTAACGGAAAGTATGACGGGCCGAACGGGTACTTCGATGAATACGAGCTTTTCTGTCAACGAGCAGAATGGAACGCGGGTACGAATCGGTCGAGACCAGTCACTTATACCTTTGACGAGAATGCGCGCGGAGCGGACTGGCCGGCGGACATTCTACACTTCATGCCCGGCAGATCGACTTGGACCAACCGGACGCTACAAGATTCTCTCAACCCGGTGTTTGATCTGCGCAATTTCCAGTTTGACTCAGGTAAAGAGTGGTTCGACGACTACAACCAGAACGGGGCATGGGATAGTGCTGACCGCTTCTTGAATCCTGGCCTCTGGGATCCGACCGCTTTCTGGCAGGACCGTATTTCGACCGAATACACGGCCAAATTCGACATTCAGAGCCAGATTTCGAAGTATCACGAAGTTAAGACCGGGGTCGAGATGAAGTATCGCGACCTCGAGATGCAGTCGATTTCCCAGCCCGACCTTCCATATAGCGGGGATGCCCAACTTCCTGCCGGGAGTCCGTGGCCAGATCGTGGTGGTGTGAGGGACTTTTACCACTACAAGCCGTGGGAAGGCGCCGCCTATCTTCAGGACAAGATGGAGTTCCAAGGGTTGATAGTGAACGCTGGACTGCGGCTTGACTTCATCATTCATGATCAGAAGGCGATCGACGAATTTCGCGACCGCCTCGCACGCGACGAACCGGGAGCGATTCTTGCCCAGCGTGGTACCTATCGCGTCTCGCCGAGACTCGGCATAAGTCACCCGATCACCGAGCAGTCGAAACTCTACTTTAACTACGGTCATTTCTATCAGGCGCCGAGCTTCCAGTACTTCTACAAGTCAGCCACGGCCAATTTCGACGCAAACAGCACCATCGGCAACCCGAATCTCGAATACGAGAAGACCGTCCAGTATGAACTCGGCGTGAACACGCAGATTTCGGAATACGTGGTCATTGATCTGTCGGGCTACTACAAAGACCAATATGATCTGATCTCGACTTCGGATGAGCGCTGGAAAAACCTGTCGCTTGACCGCTACGTAAATCTCGACTATGGTCGTATGCGTGGGTTTGAATTGTCGATTGAGAAGCGTCCGGCGCATCATTACGCATTGACCTTCAACTACGATTTCTCGTATGCTTACGGTAAGGCGTCCGACCAGCATGCCAATCAGCAAGCGCGGTTAAAGAACATCCCTTACAACTACGACGAGCACGCGCTGAACTGGGATGAGACGCATAAGATCAATGCCTATATGACGATACTTTACGCCAAGAACGATCATCCCGAGTTACTCGGGTTCCTGATGCCTGATGATTGGACCGGGACGCTGCAGTGGGAGTTTGGATCTGGACTTCCTTACAGCCCTTCCAAGTACACCACGGGAGTCGAGAACGCCAATTTGATCTTGCCGAACTCCGCCAGACTTCCATGGCGCGAACGGACTACGTTCAAGTTTGAGAAGTATTACTCACTGAATCAGGCGAAGGGGACGCGCTTCCTGTTTGGATTCACGGTGAACAATCTCTTCAATAAGAAGAACATACAGTCCGTTTACGGTGAAACTGGCAGCCCGACTAAGGCGGTCCACCCGATGAATCCATCGTACAACCCGAACGACAACCGCATCGCCTATGATGCCAACCCGCGCAACTTCGAGCCGGGACGTCAAGTGCTGTGGCGGGTAGGATTGACGTTCTAAGCGCGGTCGGCTTGATTTACGAGCTCAAGAGCTCCGCACGATGCCCCGTCCGGGCTGCGAACCGATCCGGTTGTGGCATCGCCATCTGCTTTCCTAATAACGGTTTGAATTCTGCTTCCTGAGAGCTTAATGAAGCGACTCTTTACTACACTCCTGTTAATGGCCACGCTCATCGGCTGTACCTCAACCAAGGCTCCGGTGGTGGTCGAATTTCGCGGCAACCCGATATCCGGGGCGCTGACTGGCGTACTCCGATCTTCGGGCGGGCCATACCTTGCCACCGACACTCTGATTGTGCCGGCTGGGCAACAGCTCACCATTGAGCCGGGAACCGAAATCCGCTTTGAGCCGAAGGTTCTGTTTCTGGTTTACGGGAAGATCACGGCAGTGGGTTCCGAAGCCGCGCCGATCACCTTCACCAGCGGTCTCAAGTACCCGAACCGTGGAGATTGGGACGGGATCTGGTTAATCGGCGCTGATAATGCCTCGAACTTCGAGTATTGCCGCTTCCTCTACGGTTCGAAGTATGGCCGACGCTACACTTATCGCACGATTGCAGGGCAACTCGACAGCACCGTTTTCGAATATGGTTGCCTGACACTGCGCGCTACTAACGCCACCGTCAAGCGCTCGTGGTTTCTCGCCAGCGGGTTCCATGGGGTGTTATGTGATAGCGCCGCCAATCCGACGATCGAGAATTGCGTCTTCTATGACAACGCCGGACATGGGGTCTTCGTTCGCCATAACGCAGCGCCGCGACTCAGGTTCAACATTATCACCGAGAACGACGACTACGGCGTCTTCTGCTCGCAAATCGGTGAAAGTAATCGGGCGACTCTCGATATGAGTTACAACATTGTCTGGTCCAACTTCTCCGGCGAATTCAACACTCAAGCACCGCTCGGGTTCGGACGCATCGCACTGGAGAACGGCAATCTCGACAGTTGCGACTTCCAGTACAACGTCCGAATCAACCCCGGCTATGTTGACGCACCGAATTGGGATTTTCATCTGTCGGCCTGTTCTGGGGCAATCGATGCCGGACCAGCAGGCGTCAACATGGATGGCGACGGCACACGGCTTGAATTCGGTGTTTTCTCCTACCACTATCGTCCCGGCGAGCTGCGTCGTCTGATTACCAACAACCATCTGATAGCCGCCAACAGTCCCTATTACATGAGTTGCAACGCTTTTCTGCCATCTGGTCAAACACTGCTTATCGACGAAGGCGTCGAAGTTCGGGTAGAAGGCCTTTATGCACTTAGGGTGATGGGGCACATTCTCGCTTCGGGCAGCGCCTCTCGACCGATCAAGTTTATCTCGGCTAAACGAACACCGGCACGAGGTGACTGGATAGGTTTCGAATTCCCATCGGGAGGAGATGGAGGAACAGTACTCTCCCATGTGAGCATCTTGCATGCACGATGGGGCATCAGACTGACCAGCCGCGATATTGAGCTGAGTAATTGCGAAGTGAGCCTGTCCGATTCCGTCGGGATTGTCTGCGAAAACGGTTCAATGCCAAAGATCAAGTTAACGAGATTGGCAGACAATTCGATCGCGGGGATTCTCTGCCAGTTCAACAGCTCCCCTTCCATCGAGAACTGCACGGTTACCGGCGGAGCTGGCTATGGCCTGCTGGCGTTGGAATCATCGCGACCGATAGTTAGCAATTCGATTTTCGCAAACATTGGCACCGATGGTATTCGTCTCGATAACCTCTCGAATGCGAAGATTACCAATAACGTTTTTGCGTTGAACGGTTATTACGGACTGTACTGTAATAACAACTCGTCGCCTGACGTTCGGAACAACATCTTTTACCGCAACGGCACCGAGCTTCGCGGTGGTGTTGGGGTGTTTAGCCTCCGCTCCTCGCTTCCGAGTATCTTCTATAACGCATTCTGGGGTCAACCGGATTCACCGGTATCGATATCTTCTGATACCACCGCGTACGACCAGGCCAGTACGCTGATGAGCGAGCCGATGTTCGTCAATACCGTCACTGGAGACTGGCATTTGCAGGCCGGTTCGCCATGCAGGCACGCTGGCGATCCGTTACTGCTGAATCCAGATGGCTCCCGCAGCGACATTGGCGCCTACGGTGGCCCTGGAGCGGTGCAATGAATCACTGGATTGGGAAACTAACGAGTATGCTTCCACTGAGCAGGAGTCACGTGAGAACGGGTCTATTTACACGAACAACTCGCACGGGCGGGCTGTTATTGGCGCTTTTTGCTGCCACAGCCCTTCAATCGAGTGATGCATCGGCCGCCATTGACAAGCCAGAGCCCGAGAACGTGAAGCGGGTCGGCCCGGAGCGGACTGATATATCCCAGCTCAACCGGATGAATCGGGTCTCCCGCCGGTCCAATATCTGGATGAACTTCACCAACTACGGTTATTTCGGGAATAACAGCTCGCTTGACCGTACCGGGATGGACGATCCATGCCGCCCCGGTGAATGGGCTCCGCAGTGTGAATACCCGGGTGGGTCAGGAGTCAACTATCTGTATCAGGGAATGCTTTGGGTCGGCGCGCTGATTCGAGCCGAAGGTTACGAGTATCCTCGCGTATCGGTCGGTGGTGACGGCTGGCTACGAATCAACGAGTTCAACCCGGGGGTTGGTATGACCAATTCCCAGACTAACGGCATTGTCGAGCGCTCCACGCTCCCGCTGCCTTTCGACTGCCTCGGCAACGACATGACCCCATTTCATGATCAGGCAATCTCCGAGCAGGATTTCGTCTGCGACTACTCAGATACGCTTACCGAAGATTTCTATGTTGACCCCGATCCGATGGATGGGCCTCACGCACCGCTGGGCGTCAAGATCACTCAGAAGTCGTATGCCTGGACGTACAACTACGCCCAGAATTTTATTATCATTGATTGGACAGTCGAGAACATCGCTGGCAATTATCTGAAGAATCTCTATATAGGTCTCTACATTGATGCCGACGTGGGTGGGCCACCGGAACAGACCTGGCATGAAGATGACATCACCGGGTTCCAGAAGTATTACTACTACATCAACGCGGCAGGGGATTCAGATAAGACGGTCATCAACACGGCCTGGATTGCCGACAATGACGGCCGCCCCAAGAACGTTTCGGCTGGCAACGATTTCAACGCTCCAGCAGTTACGGGCGTTCGCGTGGTACGCGCCCCCAATCCGAGATTGAAGACAAGCTACAACTGGTGGATATCTAACGGCGACGCCGATCTCGACTTTGGTCCGTCGTGGGAAGACGACGGAGCGCCGGGCACTTGGACGAGTACCTTTGGAACGCCGATGGGAGACGTTCGCAAGTATTTCGTCCTCAAGAATCGTGAATTCGATTATGACCAAGTTTATACCAATCAATCGCAGTTCATTCGCGATAATCCGCAAGTGTTTACCGACCGCTGGAATCCAGAAATAATCCTCGAGACGCATAACTGGAAGATTCCGGGAGAGACTGACGATACGCCTCCCAACCTCACCGCAGATCTCGCCAATGGTTACGATACCCGTTACCTGCTTTCGTGGGGGCCGCTCGGCATCTTCGACCATATCGACGAGGCTGGGAACCGGATCTATCGCTTGAATCCGGGTGAGAAATTCTCGATGACGATTGCTTACGTCGCCGGGGATAACTTCCATGATCGGAATAAGCCTCAGCCGGACAACGAGACCATTGACCCGACGTTGTTCAATTTCTCGAGTCTTCGCTACAATTCGGACTGGGCGGCGCGAGTCTATGATAACCCGATGGTCGATACGCCGATTCACGACTGGGGCAACGATCATCAAGCCGGGACCAATGACGCCGACGGGTCTGAAGGCGACGGGATTAAGGAAACCGGCGACGGCTGGTTTGGTGAAGACGTGGGAAATGACGGCCTCTTTTCTACACTGGCTGGGGAAACCTGCTACAAGTGGGAAGGCGGTGTTCGACGGGAGTTTACTTATCCCGGACCGGATGCCGACGGGTCTGAGAATGACGGCCATTTACAACCTCTCGAAGATGCGATCGAGCGGCCAGAAGAACTTGATTACACTCGCTTGAACGAGATGCTCGATTTCGGTGACGGTTACCCTGATTTCCAAGGTCCACCGCCTCCTCCAGCTCCACTGCTCACCCAACAACATGAACCGTTGGTGGTGAACCGCGGGACAGCCGGAGAATACGCCTTCACCGAAGATTTCTTAACTAAGAACATCGTCATTACCTGGCGTCAGGTACCGAGCGAAGATCCGAACTACAAAGATCCGTTTTCGCGTGAGATGGACTTTGAAGGCTACCGCGTTTACGTTTCGAATGTCAATCTTGAGAAGAACTTCGCGTTCCTCGACGCCTTTGATAAGACCGACTTCGCATATTTAAGCAGCACCGATTCACTCGCGACCAAACCTGTGACCGACCCCGCTGGGTTAGCGCCGGACACTCTGGTCATGGGACAACGGCTGTTTCTGAAGCCGGTTGGGAAGAATATCGGGTTCCTTGGGCACGCAAATCTGATTGTCGATTCGACAACCGTTCGCAATAACTGGCAGTACTTCTACATTGTGCGGGATGCTCATCCGCTGGTTCCGAAGTATTACGCGATAACGTCCTACGACTATGGTGACTATAAAACCGGGACGCAGCCGCTCGAATCAGCCAAAATTGCGAACGCTATCTATGTGGCTCCATCTGGCACCGATCGCAAGTCGGTTGGGGTCGCCCCGAATCCTTACCGCGCTAATGCGGACTATCGTGCGCAGCACGGGGGGGTTTCGTGGGAGAATCGTGACGATGGGACGTCGGACTTTTTCCCGCAAACCGACCGTCGTCTCTACTTCTATAACTTGCCTGAGAAATGTCTGATTCGGATTTATTCGGTCTCCGGCGATTTGGTGGACATCTTGCCCCACAATATGCCGGGTGACGGTAATCAGGGGTGGAAGGCAGATTTCGCTGAAGCTTGGGACCTCAACTCTCGTAACCACCAGCAAGTGGTTGCCGGTCTCTACCTCTTCACTGTGGAAGATAAGACGCCCGGTAAAGACGGCGAGATACAAACCGGTAAATTCGTGGTGATCCGTTGATCCGGGCGGCTATATTCAGCCGTTCTGGCAGGGACGATATTGGAGTTCAAAGGATGAACCGCTTTCTGTCCGTTCTGGTGGGAGCCGTCTTGGTGACGAGCTTGGTTGGGCCCGCGGCATTCGGTCAAGCTAAAGTCGGCACTGCCGGCCTGCAATTCTTGAAAGTCGGACCGGGAGCGAGGGCTACTTCCATGGGTGATGCCTTCACTGCGGTCGCCGACGACGCCTCAGCGCTCTATTATAATCCGGGTGGTTTGATTCAGATTAAAAGCCCGGAAGCGCTATTCACCCTGATTGACTACCCGGCTGGGATAAAATTCGTCTATATGGGCGGAGTCATCCCTTCCCCGGCTACCTCGGGAGTGATCGGGTTTCAGGCCACGAGCCTGTTCACCGACGAGATGATTGAGACCACCCCCGAGATGCCATACGGAACCGGGCGTACCTTCACTGCGAGCGATCTGGCAGTCGGCTTGACCTACTGCCAACGCTTAACAGACAAATTCTCAGTAGGTGGGACGGTCAAGTATTTGAACGAACACCTCGCTGACAAGGCCGCCAGCGGCTGGTCGGCTGATGTTGGAACCTATTACGCCACCGGCTGGCGCAAGATCAACATCGGGATGGTGATCCAGAATTTCGGCCCCGACATGACCTTTGAGACGACGCCGTTTCCGCTCCCGATCAGCTTCAAGTTCGGCGCGTCTATGGTCGCCTGGGAAGCTCCTGCCTACTCGCTGATGTTGGCGGGTGAATTCTTGCATCCGAATGATAACGTTGAGTTCTATCATTTCGGTGCTGAGTTCACCGCCATGAAGATGGTCTCGTTCAGGCTTGGCAAGCGAATCAACGCTTTCAGGCGTGATTCTTGGGATGCATACCAGAAGGATCAGCAGAAGGACCCGTTTGTCGAATATCCATTAGTTGACGAGAACGGGGGGCTCACGCTTGATGGGGTCTCGATGGGACTTGGCATGAATCTTCCTGAAGCAGGCGTCACGATCGATTATGCCTGGGCAGGGATAGGGACGCTCGGAGCGGTACATCGTTTCACGGTCGGCTACAAGCTGGCTTCTCTCTGGTATTAGCATCTTAGATGGCAACAGTTCCCTTCGGAACGGCCAACGATCTTCACGGGGCCGCCGGTGCGCGACCCCGGCGGCGAATGCGAATAAGATGGAGTTTTCGCAGTATGAGACCGAACGGTCTTAGATTTTTCAGCGCAGCGATACTGCTGCTGCTCCTCGCCACGACGAGTGAAGCGATAACGGTCAGCGGTGCTCTTTCGAACGGACGCTGGACGGCTTCTGACAGTCCGGTGTTGGTTACCGGTGACATAACCATACCTGTTGGCGCAACCCTCGAAATCGCCCCTGGTGTACGAGTCGAATTCGACGGCCCGTTCAACTTCACGGTCAATGGCAAGCTATCGGCCACAGGAAAGGGCGACAGCCTGATCGTCTTTACTAATCGAAGCGCCATTGATAGCCTGAAATGGAAAGGCATTCGATTCGTTCAGGCGGATCGAGGGTCGATACTCTCGTTCGTGAAGATCGAAAACTCTTGGGCTCGCGGAACATGGCC
>Ga0257141_1000114_pt1 | contig 13081 bp, 1 predicted proteins | sample saktaT_17_FD_193544 | JGI IMG/M metagenome (GOLD analysis project Ga0257141, IMG submission 193544) | Metatranscriptome of saline water microbial communities from Sakinaw Lake, British Columbia, Canada - sak_2011_1_27_36m (Metagenome... | ecosystem: Environmental > Aquatic > Non-marine Saline and...
GCAGGTCCAACGTCCCATCCGTCACAAGGTGCACGCGCCCACTGCCGGCGCCGATCAGCAGCACGTCCAGATCCAGGTCGGCGTCAGCCTGGGCATCCGCGAAGATGTCGATCAGCGCGTTTGTCGAGGTCGCTGTCAGGTTTCCGTCGATGCGGACGTCCGTGTCGATCCCGCGGTTGCCTCGCAGGGTGAGGTTACGCGCCACAACGTTGTTCGTCAGGCCATTAGTGTCGAAGATGGCACCATCAGCGGTGATCGTGACTGGATTGGCTACTGCTGTTACTTCACCCATGCCGACGTTGGCATCGCCCGCGATGTTGATGCGGCCGTCTGCCGTCTGCGCCCGAATGACTTCCAGAGTGCCGCCGCCGGTCTGGGCGAAGTCGATCGTGCTGCCGTCATTGAGGGCCACGGTTCCGGCGCCGGTGGTCACTGCGTCCAAGGTCGTGTAAGCCACCGTGGAGTTGGCGATGTTGATGTTGCTGCCGGCGCTAACCACGATGCTGGAACCCGTGGTTGACGTGGTCAATGCGGTCGTCCCGCCGACGCTGCCGGTGGCCGTCAGGTAGATATGGCTGCCGATCACGTCGGTACGGTTCGGCGGCACGCTCGAAACGCTGGTGATGCTGCCGTTCTGCGCGACGAGACGCGCGGTCCCGAGATTGGCGTCCACACTGCCGTACCGACCGATCTCGATGCCCTCAGCACTGCTGAGGTAGATATTGTTGTTGTCATAGCACCTGACGATCTCGTTGACAAAGATGCGGCCGCTGGCGAACGTCGTGGCGGCAATGTTCCCAACCCCGCCCCAGTCCAGGTTCGCCACGATCCCGGCGCCCTCAGTCGGGTCGCCGAGGGTCAAATCGTTCCGGTCGTTGAACAGTGTAATGCTGCCGGCATAGTCCTCCGCGCTGGCGACCGTGAGAGCTCTGCCGCCGATCTGTTTGAACACAATATCGCCATGAGCGCTGCGCAGGAATCCGACCGTCACTGGGCCTGGCAGGGTCGTGGAGTCGTTCAGGAGGTTAATGACCCCGGAGCCGTTCCTGGCGCTGATGGACGCAGAAAGGATCTCGAGGCTGTCGGCGTTACCGATGCCGGAGCCGGCAACCAGGTCGATGCTGGCGCCTCTCACGTGGCCCGGCGTCTGACCAGACAAGCCGTCTGCCTCGTACTGCCAGTAGCCGTCATCGTTCATCATCCCGCCGGCGGTCAGGCTCACGGGGCCCTGGTCTGCATCCACGAGGTTGATCCACATGTCGTTCGGGTCGGCGATGTTGATGCCGGTCGTTCCAGGAACCACTGCGTAGAGGCTCGTGGTGCCGGTCGTGTCGACAACGAGAGGCCCTGACCCGGCCACCGCCACCAACCCGTCATTGTTCGTTCCCTTACCGATGAACCCTTGCGTGCCACCTACTGTGAGTCGCACATCGCTGCCCACCACCTGTGCGCGCGGGTCGCCCTTGCCGCCGAGGCCGGCATTGAAGATGCCACGCAGGTCGGTCGCATCGCCCGTGTTGGCCGCGACGCGGACCGACCCGTTGGTGCGGACCTGGCCGTTGCCGTCGAATACGACGTCATCGTCTGCGCGCAACTGGATCTCGCCGGTGTTGGAGGCAAACAGGTGGCGGATGACAATGTCGCCGTCGTAGGTGTCGACGCCGTCACCGGTGGCGGTGATGTGAATGAAGTGGTCGCCGCTGACTACGACGCTCTCGCTGGAGACAAAGCGGCCGACGGTGACATCATAGTTCCCGTCGGTGCTCGAATCACTGACGGTGACGGTGCCGCTCGCGTCGATGCGGACATCGCCCGGAATCGCGAAGATACTGCCGTCGGAGTGCGTGACATCGTGGGCACCGGGCCGCGAAGCGCTCTCCCAATCGTCCACCGTGAAGCCGGTCAGTTCGATCACGTTGTCGAGGTAGATGTCGGCGTCGCCCGCGTCAAGCCAGAGAGTATGGCCGCCGGACATGGTGTTCAGGACAGGCGCCCCGGAAGCAAAGGTAATGTCGGCCCCTTCGCCATTGATCTTGTTGTTGGTCGTGTTGATCAGGACGTCGGACCCGAGCACTACGTCGCGGGCGGCCGTCAGGTCAACCTTGCCGAGGTTCGTGAAGATGCTGCCAAACAGCGTGGTGGTGCCAGCGCTCATGACGGTGACAGTGCCCATGTCCGCGTCCGGGCCATCTCCGACCCAGCGTGCCAGACCTTCCGTGCCGATCTGGTGGAGTGTGACCGCGCCATTGAGTGCGGAAACGATGAGGTTCGGGTTGACGCCGGTGCCGCTGATGGTACCGTCGACGACGACGTTGCCGTCGACCGACGTGAAGGCGCGATTCGCCCCACCAAGGGCCACGGGCCCTGCGAGCGTCAGGTTGTTGCTGGCGCTGATATTCTCGTTGGCCTGAATGGTGCCGGTTGGCGTGGCAATGCGGGTGCTGCCCATGTCGTTCGACATCAGGCCGTTCACCACCACGTCCGCCGCGTCAGCTGTGATCAAGACGCTGGGGCTGTCCACGACGCCGCCGTTCGTGGTGAAGACCACGTTTCCGGTCAGGGCGTGGAGCTTGATGCCGATGTCAGAGTGTACGTCAGCGTCGATATTCAGGATGCCGTTGCCCGCCGTGATGGCAACAGGCCCATAGCCAAAGACATCGTCGGCCACATCAACTCCAGTTGGGATGGTGATGCTGCTCTGGCCCCAGACGGTGATGCCGCTGTGAGAAACAACCGGCCCGCGAAGCATGGCCGGCCCGTTCTCACTCACGAGCGACACGGGGCCGCTGGCGAAGATTTGGTCTACCCACATCCCGGCGCCGTTCGCGGTGAAGGAGACCGCCCCGACCGGCGACGACAGCGCCGGAGAGATCGGCAACGTACCGATGGTCACGCCTTCCGTGTTGATGAGGCCGTCCGCGACAATCCTCAGATCGTGCGCGCCGGTGACAGTCCCCGGGGTCATGACATAGCCGAGACGGACCATTCCGGATGCGGTCATGGAGACATCCGACCCGAGGACGATGGCTGACGTATCCGTCAGGTCAATATCGCCTGACCCGATTCCGGCGGTCGGATCGCCGCTGGTTACGATGCTGCCATTGAGTTCGGTGATGCCCGCGGAGTTGATATGCAGCGAGTTCAGTGCGCTGGTGGTCCCCAGCGAGTCGCCCAGACGGACATTGCCGCTTCCAGAAAGGAGCAGTAAACCTTCGCGTCCCGCCGTGTTGGCGTTGACGGTGCCATTGATCTCGATCTTGGCCGGCGTCGCGGCCCCGGTCGTGTCGATGGCGACAAGGGACAGGGATGGCCGTTGCAGGACCACATTGTCATTGATGACGACCGGCGAGGCGCTGGTCACATTCGCATTGAAGGTAGTGGTATTTCCCAGGCCGTTGACCGTGAAGCCGAGCGTGCCGATCGCGACGGTGCTGCCGAAGAAAGCACTGCCCGCGTTGACGGTAAGGCCTGCGGGCGTGGCGACGGCGCCGGTGAACTTCGCGGTGCCCTCGAGCGCGTTGACCGTGGCGCTGCCAGGTCCCAGAAGGCCTCTGTCGAATGTCACGTTCCCGTTCTCACTGCCGATCAGGTTCGTGGTGGCAGCCGTTAAGGCGACGCTGCTTTCGAGGGTGACGTTGCCGTCGGTCGCCAGCACGGTTGCGGAATTCAGGAACAGGCGATTGACGTCGTCAGTCCGGACGCTCTGAATCTCCACGGAGCCGCCGGTCACAGTGCTGTTATTGATCCTGGCCACACCTCCGCCGACGCCATCGCTGTCAGCCAGAATGGAGACCAGATCGCCTGCGGTGAGGTCGCCGCCGATGGTGATGAAGTCCTCGGCTTCGAGGGTCGCAGACCCGGCCGCGGTGACGGGCGCCGTGGTTGCAATGTAGCCGCCCTCGGCCCTTGCCTTAAACTCGAGGTCGCCGCCGGCGTGGAGGGGGCCGTTGACCGTGATCTCACTGACGCTCAAGGCAGGCCCGCTCACCGTAAGGTCGCTGAGGGTACTGAACCCACCGTTGAAAACCACAGAGCCGGCGTTCGTAACGCTGAGTGCGCCGATGTTGCCATCTGCGAGCGTGATATTGCCGGTTGAGGTCAGGGTCAGCAGGTGCGCTCCGGCGATCTCGCCCAGTTGCATCTCGCCGCCGGCGATCATGACATCGCGGTCCAGTGTCGTCAGGCCCGTGGCCGTCGTGGTGATGGCGCCGGTCGTGGTGATGTTGCCGTTGAGCGTGGCGCTGTCGGCGGTGATTGTCAGAGCCGTCGGAGCTGACCCGGCCACGGCACCTACGGTTTGCAGTGAGGCGTTGCCGTTGGCCGCGTTAAGGAGGAGGCCGCGCGCGCCGCTGACATCCCAGTTCAGGTCGATATCGCCGTTGGTGGAGGTCAGAGTGCGGACGCCGGTGCCGCCGAGGGTGACGGCGCCGTCGAAGGCGAGGTCGCCGAGCGACTGCACGTCGGCATTGAGCGCGGTCGGAGCACCAAACGTCGTGTCGCCGGCGGCGTTGCTGATCGGAGTGTTGACCTGGATGTTGGCCCATGCGAACAGCACCGCGTCGATGGATGAGAGCGCGGCTCCAGAGTTCAGCACGACGGAGCCGTGCCAGGCGTTCAGGACCAAGGTCGATTCGGACTCCATGAGGCCGGACACTGTAATGTTGCCGGTGCGGGCGATTGCGTTTGTGCTGCCGAACGACCACGTGCGACCGCCGACTTGGACGCTGCTGCCGTAGAGAGCCAGATCGCCGTGAGAGAAAACCTGCCCATCTGCGGCCGTGGCGCCGAACAGCGACATCAGAGTCACCGGGCCGCTCGAGTAGATCTGCGACCCCGGCTGGAGAGTGAGCGGACTACCAGGAACGTTGCTGGCTTCCATGTGGACGGCGCCGATCGGGTCGGTGCCGTCGGTGCCGAGGTTGCCGGCAACCGTGATGCCGCCTGTGCCAGCCGCCAGAATCGCCAAGTCGTGCCCGCCGCGGGCCTTGCCGCCGGGGGCGCCGAACCGGACATCGCCGCCTGTGCGCAGGGACAGGTCGGAGCCGAGGAGGATCTGGGTGGTGCTGTCGAGGTCGATGGTTCCGGATGCGATGATCGAGTCGTTGAGTTCGGTCCAGCCCGTTGAGACGAGCTCCAGGCTGGCGAGAGCGCTCGTGTTCCCGACGGATGTGCCCAGGCGCACGTCGCCGGTGCCGGTGGTGATCAGCAGGCCTTCCTGGCCGGCGGTGTTCGCATTGACCGTCCCGGTAATCTCGACGTCGGCATTGGTCGCCGCTGTGCTGATCGTGATCACGCCCGCGCTGCCGAGAGAGAGCTTGACGTTGTCGTTCAGGACCACGTTGCCGGCGCTGGTCACGTTGCCTGACAGCGTTGTGGTATTGCCAATGCCGTTGACCTCGAGCCCGCCGGAGCCGACTTCGACGGTGCTGCCGAAGATGGCACGGGCGGCCGTGACGGCAATCCCGGTCGGGTCGGCACCGGCGCCGATGGTCGAGCGGAACTCGGTCGTGCCGGACAAGCTGTTGACCACGAGGGTCTGTGCGCCGCTCACGTCCTTCTGGAACGTGACGCCGCCCTGCGTGCTGGAGACGACCACGTCCCTGGTAAGGGTAACGGCATCGATTGCGACCACGTCATTGACGGCGTTCAGGTCCGCACCCAGGTTGATTGCGGTGGTGCCTTGCAGTTCGATGGAGCCAGCGTTGCGGATGATGGTGTTGACGGTCAGCGTTCTACTTGCGTTGAGGTCAACCTGGCCTTGCCCCAACAGACTGATCGTTCCGGTCCGCAGGTTGATGTCCTGTGCATCGATCACGACCGGCGTCGCGGTGGCTCCGCCGCCAATCGTGACTGTGCCACTCTCCCCCCAAGCGTTGAAGTCGACCATGGTGCCGGCCTGAATGCTAAGGTACCGCCCGATGTGGCCGCTGAAGAGAGATCCGACCTCGACGTTGGCAAGCGGAGCGCTTAGGGTGACGTCCTCGCCTGTCTGGATTCCACCGCTGGTGAAGCTGACGTTACCGGCGCTGCTCGAGACATCCACGCGTGAGCCGGTGGTCAACAGATCAAGGACCGTCACTGAGGCGCCGTTTGCACCTGCGACAAGGAGACTGCTACCGATCGTTGCACTGTCACGCACATTCATAGTTACGCTCCCTGTGGTACTGATCAGGGAGAGATCTCCGCCGATGTCTACGGACCCGAGGTTAAGATTCACGGCGTCGGCTGCCGTAATCCCTAACGAGTATTGGCCCTGGAGGACGCCGGCGCCGCTGCCCAATAGGACATCGCCGCCTCCCCCGTTGGCCGTGATGTCTGTGTTTCTGAAGAGCGTCACCGCGCGGGCGCCCGTGAAGTCCACATTGCCGTCGACGTCAATCCTGGCGCCATAGAGTTCGGCGTTGATCGCATTGACGTCCAGCAGGGTCGGGTTGGCAGCCGCACCAACGGTACCGAGACGAACCGTGCCATTGTTTGCGGTCAGCGTCAGATTCTGTGCGCCGCTGACGTCGGCAAGGAGCTCGATATCCCCGCTGGTGGCGGTCAGTGTCCGGGCGCCGGCGCCGAGCGTGACGGGGCCGGTGACGCTGAGGTCGCCGGCGCTCGTCAGATTGGCGTTGAGGTTGGTTCCAGCCGCGCCGTTGAGTGCGATGGTGCCACCAGCGTTGGTGAGCGCTTGGTTCAGCGCGATGGTACCCGAATCTGCAGTCACGGTCGCTTGGAGAGCGCCGATGCTGGCGCCGGTGTTGAAGGTGACATTGTCTCCGGCCTGAAGCAGGAGGTCCGCGTTCGTGGTTACGGCACTGGCGATCACAAGGCTCCCAATGAAGCTGTCAATGCTGACGTCGTTGGTGGCCTCCACGAAACCGTTGAGGTTGATGCCGATGCCGATCATCGACAGGTTGCGGTTTGTAACGATGGCGCCGCCGGAGTTGATGTTCACTGGGCCGTTGGCAGCGACAAAGACATCGCCGTGCGCCCGCAGCCAGCCGTTTACATTGACGCCTTGGACGCCCCATATAGAGATGTCCTGCCGGCCGAAGATGAGCCCGCCGGTGGTCAGCACTCCGGCACTTGCCATCAGGCCCACGGATCCATCGGCCGAGATGTTGGTTACTGAGAGCGGCCCGCTGCCTGCGACGATCGCCACATCGCCACCCGCCATGATGCTGTAGAGATCGCTGAACTGGCCACCTGACTCGACATCGACGTCACCGGTCGAACTGACGGCACCGAGCATGGCGATGTTGCCAGTGCCGCTTCTGAGTGCCAGTGCTTGGACCGGAACAGCCGGGAGAGTGATATTGGACGGCGTTCCTGTGACGACGGCGCCCACGCCGATGGGGCCGACAGTAACGTCACGCGCCGCAACCAGGGAGAGGCCGTGGGCACCGTCCACCGGGGTGACGGCCCATTGGACAGTGGCTCCCGGTTTGGGCGCAAGGTTGATATCGCGGGAGGCGTAGACGCCGAGTTCGTTGACCAGGTTCACGTGTTGTGACACGATGGTGACGTCGCCGCTGGCCCCGGCGGTCTGGATGTTTCCCCCGAGTTCCGTAATCCGCGCCCGCAAAGTCGCCTCGGTGCTGCCGTTCCCCATCTGGCCGATGGCGAAGTTGTGCAGGGGATTGACATTACCTATTGATCCGCCAAGGGTAACATCACCGGCGGTGATCATCCTGAGCCCCTGGGCCCCGGAGGTAAGCCCGTTAATGTCGCCTGTGATCGTGAGATTATGGATCGAGGCGCTCAAACTCGCATTGATCGTGATATCGTCGGTGGCGGTGAAGTTCAGGATGACGTCGTCATCGATGGTGAGATTCCCGACATCCATGTCCGTCGACAGATAGGTCGTGCCGCTGCCGACGCCGCGGACGGTCAGGTACGGGGTTGTCACATGACCATTGATGTAGGTGTCGGCCGCAGTAACCGTCACTGCTGCGGGTTCGTGGCCGGGTGTGGCGCCGATGGTTGACTGGAACTGGACATTGCCATTGGGTGCGCCAACCTGAATATGTTCGCTGCCCGTGACCCAGCCGCCGAGGTCACCGTTGAAAATGACATTCGCGTCGGTGCTGCGGTAGGCGGTGGGGGACCCGAGTCCCTGGTGGGCCAAAACTGCTCCGTTGAAGGTCAGGTTATTGTGGGCTTCGATCGTGCTGCCGTTGGTGCGGATGTCCGGGCTGGTCAGCGTGATCGCGCCCCCGGCGCTCCGCGCGTCGTTGATGGTAAGCAACGCTGCGGCTGTAGCGAGTAGGTTGCCAGTGCCTTCAATCAAAACGGTGTGCAGCTGTATCGTGTCGGCCGCAAGCGTTACGTTCCCGCTTTCGGCCCGGATCGTGGACCAAGGGGTCGCGTTGATTGTGCCTTGCGCCGTGGCCTTGAGTGACCCGTAGCCGTCCAGGGTAAGACCCGCAAACGTGGGAGGGGCAGGCATCGGCGGGATGGTGAAGAAGTTGATGTCATGGTCTGCTTCGAAGACGATGCTGACATTGGGCTGCTCCGTGGCGGTGCGCACGTTGAAGGGGTAGGCGACCGTGATGTCATTCCTCGCTTGGAAGGTCATGGCCTGCCCCGGCAGTGTCCATGTGGCCAGGATTCCTTCCCCGTCGACATCGAATGTCACGCTCTCGCCGAGGTCGGCGTCAAAAGCTTCCGTGACATAGTGATCGAACCCGTTGATGGTGCCATCGCCGATGCCGCCTGTGCTGCTGTCCTGGTTTCCGATTTGGCCACCGACGAAAGTAATGTTGAGCGGGTCAAACAGCAGGTGGCCTGCGCGAAGGTTTGCGCCTGCGACCGCCAAGCCCATGCCGGACACTTCGATGAAGCCGTTGTCCGTCCCGCCGGTGGTATCAATCGTGGCACCGGGGAAGAGAAGTGTCCCCTTGGCCATTTCGCCGTTGGGTCCGGGCTGGTTCAGGCGAACTTCGCCGCCGCCGCGAGCGGCGACCACGGTGTCGGGCATGAGTACGGTATTCCCGGTTGAATTGACGACGACACTGCCGCCCTTGCCGCTGCCGGAGCCACTCGCATCGATGACACCTTCGATACCTACGCGCGCGCCCTTTACGACGACCTGGCCGCCATCGCCGTCCGGCGTCTTCGCGGATGCATCAATGGTCCCTTGGCTGATTGCATCGCCCATCAGTCCGCTGAGATCAACCGAGAGTGAGCCGCCGCCGACCGTATCCAGTTTCACATTTTGAGCTGCCGCCAAGGCCACCTGCCGGGCGACGATGGTTCCGGTGTTCGTCACGTTCTTGCCAACCAGAGCGGCCATTCCCGCGTTGATCTTGCCGGCGTTCACCACGGATGCCTGGCTTGTGCCTTCGAAAGTCATCTTGCCGGCGAGGAAATCCTCGTTGCTGATATTCAGGGACGATGCGATGAGCCGCGCTACGTTCACGGTCGCGTCTTTGCTGAAATAGACGCCGTTCGGGTTGACCAGGTAGAAGATGCCGTTGGCTTGCAGTGAGCCCAGGATCTGGGACGGGTCAGCGCCGATGACGCGGCTCAGCATGGCGGCCTTGGCGGAGGGCTGCATCACATTGACGCCGTAGCCGCTGCCGATGCCAAACGACTCCCAGTTCACGATGGCCATGCCCGTGAGCTGGTTGATCTGCATGGCATTGCCCGACGTGCTGATGTCGGCTTTGCCATGCACGACGTTGCCGCCGGTGGGCAGGTTGCCGCCGTAGCCGGAGATCGGCGACAGCATCATCGTCAACGCCATGGCGAAACTGGCGAGCCGCATGATCGGCGTGCTCTGACGATTGAGCGTGAGATGGGTCCGTTTCATCTGCAGGCCTCCCTTACCACCGGCTCTGTTCGTTCGTACGGCTGTTTTTCGGCTTAGACTGGCCAGAAAAGAATACATACACAAGTCTCCTCCGGGCAGCGCGCGCTCTCCATGGCGACCGCCCCTGGCTGACGTCAGAACTGCAATTGCAGAGAAACGTGTCCCCGGCCTCGATTCTGAGACTCTTCCGTCTTCATGATCGGAATGCCCCAGTCGAACCGGAACTGCGAGTATTTCGTGAGTCCGAGGCGCAGACCAGCGCCAACACTGGCCAGTGACTTGTCTGCCTGCTCGCCCGGCAGGGGGTTCTTCATCTGGACCAGGCCGTAGTCAAAGAAGAACAGGAACTGGAGTCTGTGCTGCTGCCAGGCTTCCGGGTTGTCATTGAGGTATTTCTCGTCCTTGCGGAGACCCGGGATGAAATTCTGCACGAGCGGGGTGCGGAACTCGACGGAGGCGACATAGCCATCGTCGCCCGACACATCCTGTTCACGATAGCCGCGCACGGAGTTGGCCCCGCCCACTGCCTTCTGCAGGCCTGCGGTCAGCGGGTCGGACGCGATCTGCCCGTCCAAGCGCATGAATGCGGTCCAGCGGCCGGGCTCGTCTTCGCCCTTGAAGAGGCGCTGCATGCGGGCGTACTGGAATCGGTCGATCACGAAGTCCGCCTTGGCAAAGCCCTTTCCCTGGGTACTGACATCGGTGTTCTCGGAGCTGCCGAAGTTGCCGCCGAAATTGGCCATTATGGTGTTGCTCAGGAAGTTGCGGCCATTGTACTTGTCATAGACACGAGAAGCGTAGCCCACGGTGACACTGGGCATACTTACGGCAATGTCGCGGTCCATGAGGACAACACTATTCAACTCATGCTTGTTCTGGAAGCGTTGGTAGAGCCATCCGGCCGAGATCTGGAGGCGGTACTTCTGGGTCTCCTGGACGGTCTTGGTGAACTGGCCGCCGCCGTAGTAGCCCTGGCCACGAATGTCGAGCAAGGGCAACACGTCGTTGATATCGCTGGTGGAGTAGCCTCCGAAGAAGTTGATGCTGCGTTCGCGGTCGATCGGGTAGAAATAGCCGCCGGCCCAGGCATTGACGTCGCCAATCTGCGGAGAGGTGATCCAATCCAACGTCAGGACGTCATCATGCTTGGTAAGATTGAGGTGCTGGATGGTCGAGTGGAAGCGCCAGTCGTTCGTCTGATCGGTGCCGCTGTTCGCCACCTCGACGGAGCCGTGAATGGGATAGGAGTCTTTCACTTCCATGTCAGCGTTGATCACGCGGCGACCATCCTGCATTGCCGGCTTCAGTTTGGTATTGGCCAGCAAGTTCGGCTTGGCGTTGAGGTCAAACAAGTCTTGGTAGAACCGCGCATAGTTGAACCTGCCGGCATCGCCGCGACTGAGTGAGGAGATAACCTGCTTGGCGCTGTAGTGGCGGTTACCCTTGACGGTGATTGTCCCGAGCGGTCCGCAATCCACTTTTGCCAGGAATATGCCGTTGGCCCAGACGCGACTGGGAATCTTGACGTCGGCAAAGATGTAACCGTCCTTCTGAAGTGCTGCCAGAAGCTTCTCGCGAAATGCGTTGATTTCGGCGACGGACACGGGGTTGAAGGTGACGTGTTCTGACCATTCCTGCCAGCAATCGAGTTTTTCAACGATTTCCTTGTCGCCGCTGACCATGGCGACGTCGAACTGCTGCTTGTCGGGGGTCCCCTGGGGGGCTTCGACCGGCTGCGGCTTCTCAGACGAGGGGGTGATGGTCTTCTGGTTGACTAACTGCGGGGGTGGCTCAACCTCCTTCGGTTGGGTCCACGGGAGCGAAACCCCTTTATCTTCCGGCGGCGGCGGCTTTACGGCCGGCGCGAGGGCCGGCGCTGCGACAGTTGCAGACGCGACGGTAGCAGGTGCAGCCACACTGACGACCGGTACGGTCTTGGTCTTCAGGACCGTTTCTGCGTTCGGCTGCAGGGCCGTTGCAGTGGCGGCGGTTTGGTCTGCACGCAACTGCGCCTGCCGCACCTTGTCCTGAGCGGTCAGCCAGGCGGCCCTGGTGTGTGCTTCCTGGGTGTCGGCGTCTGCGAGGGCTGCCGTGGCCTTGGCGCGCGCCTTTTCGGTCGTTGCTTTCGGAACGTCCTGCTTCAGGCGCTGCACGAGAGCGGCGGCCTTCGCATGGTCGGCCTCGGCTTCCGCGCACTCGTCCTTGGCCCGCTCGTAGGCTTTCAACGCCCTTCCCTGTTCTCTCTTGGCGTTCTTATAGTCTTCAACGGCCTTTTCTGCGGCGAGCCTTACGTCGGCCTGTTTCTTTGCATCGCTGGCCAAGGCAGCTTTGCGGTCGGCGGCGTCTTTGGCGATGCGGTCTGCATCGGCCCGTTTAGCGGCGGCTTCGCGTTCGGTATTTTGCTGTGCCAACAGCAGTTTGTCGGCTTCGGCTTTCTTCTGGGCAGCTAAGTTCTGCGCCTTCTGCTCTTTCGCAAGGCGGTCCTGCTCGGCTTGCGCCTTGGCGGCGGCAGCGGCGGCGGCGGCGGCGGTCTGCTTTGCGTTGACTACACTGGCTGCAGACTTGGCGGCTTCGGCCTTGAGTTGCGCATCCAGTTCGCCAGCTTTGGCGGTCAGGTCGCCGGCCTGTTTCCTGGCAGCGTCCATGCGGTTGCGCGCCTGGGTTACCTGTTGCTCGGCGGCGGCCTTGTCCATGGCGGCTTTCTGCAGCACATCGTTTTTCTTGGCGAGATCGGTGGCGAGTTTTCCCTTGTCCTTGTCCGCAGCGGCATCGATCTTTTTCTTAAGTGCCGCGACGGCCGCCTCGGCATCGGCGGCATCGAGGGTAGCCGCCTTCAGGCGCTTGTCGGCTTTGGCCAATTCTTTGGCCGCTGCCTTGCTCTCGTCGAGGGCGGCTTCCGCCTGGTTTTTGGCGGCTTTGACGTCCGCCTGAGTGACGGACTGTGCCCATGCGCTCCCCGCGAGCAGGAAGGCGCACGACAACATCAATGTTTTCAGCCACCCGAAAACCGAAGACCATTTTTGTGGAGACGGACGCGATCCCATTAGCATTCCTCCTTCATTGGCAACGGATAACGGTGCCCCCAACACAAGGGCATACTTCCCCCGGGGCACAGATCATCCACCATCCTGTACTGCGTAATGTCCTCTTCCCGCTGGGCCGGGCCTGTTCTGCGATTCCACTGGAGTGTGGTCCCTCGGGCAAACTGCCAGTCGCAAAGACCTGAAAGCCATAGGTGTCAGCACGCAAGTTCTTCCTATGGCAATAGCCGGATTATAC
>Ga0257141_1000115_pt1 | contig 13078 bp, 9 predicted proteins | sample saktaT_17_FD_193544 | JGI IMG/M metagenome (GOLD analysis project Ga0257141, IMG submission 193544) | Metatranscriptome of saline water microbial communities from Sakinaw Lake, British Columbia, Canada - sak_2011_1_27_36m (Metagenome... | ecosystem: Environmental > Aquatic > Non-marine Saline and...
CTAATAATAAACTTGATTCTGATAAATTAAAAATATTATTAGGAATTAACTCATATGAGGATTTATTAAAAATAATAGATTCTGATATCGAAATACTAAATAACATCGAGTCAACAAATGAAATTACTTCAACTAAAAATTCTGAATTGATAATAATTTCAGATACAATATTAAAATTAGATAATGAAATTTCTGAATTAAATACATCTTTAAGTAAGTACAGATTATATAACTCTAACTTTGATGAGTCATCTGATGCTAGTTTTTATGGTAAGGTATTAGTACAAATCTCTAAAAACTTATCGGATGACGAGGTATCTTTTACTAATAAAAATGATACTGAAGAAAGGTTGAGTTTTATGTTGAAAGTCGGAAATAACTGGATTCATTATAATAAAGCATCAACAGGTCAACAAGCTTATATGGACTTGAAATTGATATCTAAGTTATCTGGATTAATAGGTAAATTTCCTTTACTAATATTGGATGAACTAATGGCTAACGTTGATGAAGATAATAGAGAAAAATGTACTCATTTCATCACATCAATTGATTGTTATAATACCTTATTAACCTCACATAGCGTGATGTTCAATGAATATGATTACTGCCTGAATTTCCTATCGATCGATGGGGATTCGATAATATCGGAATCGTAACTAGACATCGTTAGCGGTGTCTAGGACCGTTTCCAACCCTTAAGTTGTATTGGGAACTAATTAAATATAGGAGTTAGTTATGTCATTTTTAGATGAGTCACGTTATTCAAGTCTAGCTAATAAAGAGAACTACAAAGATTTGTTACTAGCAATGTATTATTTAATGAATACAAATGCACAAACTGCCAGGAATAAATTTGGTGAGGTTGCATTAATGACAGGGAAAATCCGCATGGCATCTGATTCACAATTTGAAGAGCATCCTAGTGAGGTATTCTCAGCTACAAAAACTATAGTAGAAAATACTAGATTAGCTAAATATATAAATGTTTATTTGAGTACTCCTGAATCATTACTGAATTCTAGGAAATTAAATAGAATAAAAACTTTATTGATATATATAACTAACTCAGGTTTGTTAGTTAATAACTATCATAAATTTATTATTCCTGAGTATATTTATACTGATGCTAGTAAGAAAAAATCACTGAAGTCAGTAGTAGAAGATATCTATAATGAAGTAATAATGAATAATCAGCGACTCTATTCCGAATTTTATGCTAAGTATCCCTTATTAAAAGATGATGAAGAAATGTCTAGAGAAGATTATATTATAAAACAAGACTTTCATTCATCAATGAGATCAAAAGCTTATGCAGCTGGTCTACCTTATGATATTGAGGCTATGTTGAAAGAAATAAATGCAATGAGAAAAAGAATAGAAAGAAATTTAACTCCTGAGTTAGATATGCTTTATCCATTATTTGAGTTACCAAGTACGACTTATGACTCAAATAAGAATAAAGTTTTACAGGAATTATTCTTATTGATACCTACTAAGGACTCTAATAGATTTTTAATGCAATTAAACTAATTGGGGAGTAGTTTATGGATTGGATTAGGATTAAGTCCGCTAGTGATGCGGATATAATAGATGCATGTGCAGGTGAAGTGACTAATAGAAAGGATCTCATCCTTAATGAAAAGAGTGAGATTACTGCTATTGGAGGTTTATATGATTCAAATGTATTTGGATTCTTATATAAATGTCCATGTTCACAACATTATCATAAACCTGGTAAATGCCCGAGTTGTAATAATTTAGTAGTTAATGATGAAACAGGATCAGAAAGGTACGGATATTATGTTTTATCAATGCCAATTATACATGAACATAAGCTCACTGCATTCTTTAAAGAATTAGGTAGAGTACTTCCTGAATTAAATTCATATTACCATAAGAAAGCAACTGAAAGAGGAACTTTCTCGATTTGGAATCATAAAATTGCTCCAGTTCAGGTAAGTGATATAGCTGAAGATAACTCAGAAAATCCTCATTCGTATGTTAGGGATGAAAATGGTGATTTATTTAGATTGGATATAGATGAATATAGTAAAGAAGATTCCATAAGTAATTTTAAATATTATGGACCTAAAGGGCTATATAATATATTCAAGAATTATAAACCTCTGAATAATGATTTTAGTAACTTGATAACTAAAATTAATCAAGTAGTACCTATTGCACCTGCAGTTCATAGACGTTATAGTAAGATTAATGGAAGATATAAATTCCCTGAGCTTACTGTAATGTATGGGATGATAATAGACTTGGATCAAAATATATCAAATAAATTTGATCTTGATCCGGATTTGACTTTAGCAGATAAATTGACTTTAGGTTACTCAATGAATAAAATGATAACCTTATCAATGAAAAATTATGCTTTAGTTAAAACATCCAAACAAAGTTTAATCAGGTATGCAGTAGGAGGTAGAGTAGGTCATTCAGGACGTGCAACTATGGTAGGGGATCCTGAGTTGCCTATAGATACATTTGGGATTCCTAGATCATTGGCATATGAGGCACTGAAAGAGGAGTTACTCAAAGAGTATTCAAAAAGATATCCTAAAAGATTAGAGATGGAAGATTATAAGAAACCTACGAAAGAAATGCTCGACTTATTTGAAGAAATAGGAAATAATTCCGTAGTAATGATTAATCGTCAACCAACTCTTTATCGTTTAGGAATAGTTGCAGGAAAATGCAAATTAGTGGATGGTAGTGCACTTAGACTCCCGTTATTAATTTGTATACCAATCAATGGAGATTTTGACGGTGATCAGAGTGCTATTTACTTCATAGTTAATGACTTCCTGAAAGCTATTGTGCTTGATAGAATGTCTCCAGCTAATAACTGGTACTTTGAACGTAGTTACGATCCGATATATGTACCTAATACTCAGATACTTCTTGGATTAAATTTTGCTACTAAATTATTTCAAGGTAGTGAAACTAAATTATATGACACATTCAATGAAATAGAAACTGACTTCAAAAATCAGTCTCTTAAGTATAATGAAGTCATAGAATATCAAGGAGTGAAGACTTCTTATGGTAGAGCTAAAGTAGGGGAAATCTTAGGATTACCTTATGATAGAATATTTACTAACGAGGATAGGGTCATTAATTCATCCAACATTGGTAATATAATTAGTTTGATGTCAGGAATGCCTGATAGAATTAATAAGTTGAATGAATTACAAAAATTTGGATTATATATAGTCACTATACATGGAAATACCACAATTTCTGTACGTGACTTGTATAAATTTGATCCAGATATCCCTGAAATAAAGAAAATAGCTGAAGATCCAAGGATGTGTGATGCTGAAAAGTATAGAAAACTTTATGCCTTACTTCCCTCAATTATTAAGAAGAAAATATATGAGTTACCTGATGCTACAGTACGGAATGTACTGGAAGGTTCAGGTAAGGTCAAACTACCTCAATTGGTAGAAACCTTAGGTCCAAAAATCTCATATAAGAAAGGTAGACTTATAGTTGAAACTGAATCCTTAGCTACAGGTATGAGAGAGTCAGTTATTATGCGTCACGCAATAAGTAATAGAAATATTCTTAACTATAAGAAATCACTTACTCCATTAGCTGGGTATTTGACTCGTGAATTCGTAAACATTGGTTATAATGAGATATTTAAGAAAGATAAATTATCTACCGATAAGTTAGGTATTTTAGTTCCTAGATGTCTAGCTAGAGGGAGGACTACATTAGAAGGTGAGTTAATTCCTAAAGATGAAAGATCAATGGAATTCGTAAGGATTAAGAGTTTCTTAACTTCAAAAAGTGACTGGATTTGTAATGATGAAGTTGCACTGTATAAATATAATACATCTGATAATCAACCATTAGGTATATTGTTAGAAACAGCGTTAACTGAATTCTTGACTCAGGGCTCACTTCAGCTTAAGCACGGTGGTGATGAGATTAGACCTAGTGATGAATTACTCAAGTTCTTAATTGATATTAAAGTTTTAGAGATTCATGATAATTACATACTGATTAAAATTGATGGACAGGATAAAATATATCCATTACCTAAGAATGCCTTAGTAACTCTCGAAGCTAAAGAGGGTGAAGTAAAGAAAGGTGAACCAGTATATTATCTTAATGAATTAATGAAATTGGATTATAAGTTAGCTTGTTTCGTTTATTTAGTAGGATCTAATAATAGAGAACATGTAGAAACTAAAATAGTACCAATAAATTGTTATTCTTATTGGGAAGGTAAAATTCACTATGATTTTGATTCCGGTTCTGTATTTATAGGTAGTAATAGATTACCATTATATAGAGATCAAGTTTATTATTATAGTGAAGGTGACCAAATAGCATTCGGGACTAAAATATGTTCAGGAGTATTGAGTATTCCTGCACTAAGAAAATTTGTTCCTGATGTAGGTAAGTGTTTCTATATATTCTATGATCAATTATTAAGGTTAGCTGACAAACCGATTAATCTTGAGCCAGCTGAAGTTCTTATTAAAGGTATACTTAAGTCGAATAACTCGACAATTCAAGATACTTTAATTAAAAATGATGACTATATAGCTAAAGCTAATTTTAGTAGAACTAATGCTGCACTTAAAGAGAATGTTGATGAAAGATTGGCTAATTCATTTATAACGTCATTAATGATTAACATAGGGGAGTAATGTGAATTATAATGAGTTGATTGAGTCTAAAAATAATGATCTCTTTGATTTCATTAAAGGAATGCTTAACATAAATGTTGGAGTAAACAAATTTAGAGTTAAGGATTTCATTGTTAATCAACCACAAAATCCATCCAATTATTGTGTATGTATGAATATGACCTATTCATACATTATCAATGTAATAGTAGAATGCTATGAAGGTAATTTTAAGGATAAGACTCAAACATTATCCTTTGAATTACCTAAAATGGTTGAGAATAACTTCTTAGTGCACTCAGGAAGTGGATTTTATGGTAAATATCGTACACCAATTACGGTAGGTAATGTTAGACATATTATTCGTGGAGAAAGTTTTAAGATATTTTGTCCTATGTTTAGTATATTTATGAATGCATTAACTACCAGTAAAGGTGTTAAGTTAAATCCGAGATTGGGAATTTATAGAAATGAGTTAGAAACTTACGATTTATCTAGCTACCTTATATCAACAGGTGCTGATGAATTGGAAGTCAGGAAATACATTAAAGATGGATTATTCGAAAGGATAACTCCACCTAATGAAATAGCAATTCCTGACTATTTAGTTGAGAAATTCAGTAACAAATATTTCCAATTGACAGGTCAAAAATTAACTACACCAATGTTAAATGGAAGTCATTTATTTGAGCTTATTAAAGCTTATCATTCTGATCCTGAGTTATTTTCCATGTATACGCCATTCGATATTGAATTCTTATCTGATTTTGACATCTTAATCAGTGACCTTAGACTTCAACGTAAATTAATAATGGCAAAAATAACATTTCAGGCGATGCAGAATATAACTAAGTCGAATACAATGAGATTAAATATCAATTACTTCAGTAGATTGATTGCATCTCACTATATGGCTAAGTCTGAGGTATTCAGAACTATTCAGGTAAGCTCAGAAACTAATGCAGCAACCAATATATCACAATCGAGAAAAGTGTATTTTGTAGTCAAGAATAAAATAACTAAGAAGTTAAATAAAACGGACTTGAAGTACAATGAAGATTTTATTGGGATAGTATGTCCATTCAAAACTCCAGAAGGTAACCTAGTTAACTTAGGAAATGAGTTAGCAAGGCATGTGGATATTCAAAATAGAGTTCCCTACCTTAAGGTATTGACAAAGGATCTTAAAGTAATTAGCATAAGTTACTTAGAGTATTTCTCATCAAGAATTTTATCTCAGTCATTTTATAACTACGAGACTCATCAGGTAGTTCCAGTTAAAGGAATGATTGACGTACTGTATCATGGAAAATACTCATTGATAAAATGCGAAGAAAATTTGGATCAATTCGATTACGTTAGAGTCGATGAATCAAGTAATTTAGCATACAATACATCATTGATACCCTTCGTAAATCACTGCGATTCAGTTCGCATGGCTATGGCAACTAAAATGATTGACCAAGCTCAGCCAGTAGAAGGTGCGGAATTACCTCCTGTTTATTCAGGTGCAGAAACTGAAATCTACAATAATTCGGATTTTAATATAAAGTCTGAAGTAAGTGGTGAGGTTACTGGGATTTATAATGAGTTTATTAAGATCACTACGTTTGAAGGAGATAAAATACTTAAAATACCTGAACCTACAATTACTGCTAATCATACTTATAATAGGCATAAAATTATAGTTAAGGTAGGTGACATAATATCAAAAGGTACAATAGTAGCTGAATCAAACTCTTTTAAAGATGGAGTTTTAGCTATTAAAGTCCCAGTTAGAGTATTATACACCAATTATTTCGGATTTGATCATGAAGATGGGATGATTATGAGGGAAGGAGTTAGAAAATTATTCACTCATAAGGTTACTAAATCAGTTGATATTGTAATTAATAAAGCGACTAAATCAATATTTGATAGGGACTTAATAATTAATAAATCAATTGAGAAAAGTATAAATTCAGCCTATTTGAGTGATATTAGGAAATTAAATGAATTCGGTATTCCTAATGTAGGTGATATAGTAAATGAAGGTCAATTGTTATGTGCTAGATTGGAGGAATTGGATCCTAATACTGACGATTTAGCTAAATTAAGTAATTTATCTTCAAAGGAAAAATTAATGAGAACTACCCTTACTAAGGTTCCATTTGGTGTAACTGATGGTAAGATAATTAAGGTAGAAGTTAATATAAATCCATTGACTAATTATTTAAAGCCAATAAGGGATCACTACGAAGAGATTTCCAATAAGCAATTGGCTGAATTGACTGAATTCATAGGTAAGTCAGCTACAGTATTTAATAGGTCAAAATTCAATTTCAATAAATATAGTGGAGTTATTCACATAGAAATTGAATATCTTAAACTCCCTGAGATAGCTGATAAATTTGCTAACTTTTATGGAAGTAAAGGTACCGAAACTAAATTTGTACCTGATGATGAAATGCCTAGGTCAGCGACTACAGGTGAGGTATATGACGTTATATTCTCTCCAGATAGTGTATGGAGTAGGAAGAATACAGGGCAATTACCTGAATCATATTTAGGTGAAGTAGCTAGAACATCAAAGAGATTAGGTGTATCTTATATCGAAAATAAGAAATTCAGTAAACTCAAGGAGTTGCTCAATACAATTCACGTAACGGATAGATTTACTAAGTATAGTGATAAGGATCTAATAAAGTATGATAATGATAATAAGAAATACTATCATATTAAAGTAGCTTCCATAGATAACAAATATAACTTAGCTGCATTAGAGAAAATCGAAAAGGTTACTGGAGTGTCACTTGATCTTAAAGAGTATGTGTTGCTTCCTAAAGAAAATAGGGTGATTGAAGAGAAATTAGAGTATGGTATTACTAGTATGATGCGTCTTCATTTTGATGCATCGGATAAACTCAGGAGTACCTCTAATATATATACTGGAGATGATTTAGTTTTAGGTCCAGGTAAGTATAGATCAGGAGGTCAAAAGTTAGGTGAGATTAATTTCTAGTCTCAATAATGTAGCAATACATTATAAGAAATTGCATTAATTGCTGGGAACTACCCGTTAGGTTATTGATACTAGTTAGTTTAGTCAACTAAAAGTAATAATTCAATAAATAGGGATAATCAGCAGTAACACATTGATTATGAGGTAATTATGTTCGAAAATATCGAGGTTACTAAAAATGATTTTATTGATATTGATATTAAACTTCCATATGTATCTTTAATAAATAAAGAGTTAGCTATTAAATTTATTAAATTTTGGAATAACTCCGAAATGTCATTTTGTAATAAAATGAGGTTATTAAAAGACATAATAAAAGAATATCCTGAAGATTATGTCGATATAGTAATAGTTATAGCTAGATTAATAAGGTCATTTTCAAAATCAAGTATATCATCATTAAGATATACGTTATTTATCGATATCAAAAATAGATATCCCAATGAATATATAACAATAATTACTAATTCATTGGGATATGTCTGTGATAGCATGAGGTTATTCAACATAATTAAAGATTACTGGAATGATATTGGTGAAAATGACTGGATATATTACCAATCAAAGTTAATAAGAGGTCGAATATGTCCTGAATGTGGTAATGTTTATACATCAAATTTTACTGAACATCTATTAAAACATAATATTAGTAAAGATGAATATTATTGTAAGTTGCATGGATTAACTGAGTTACCTAGATGTTGTATATGTAATGAGTATATTGATATATCTAGACAGTACAATAGATCGGATACATGCTCAGTATCCTGTAGCCTAAGATATAGAGCTACGTATGGTATGAATCCATCTCAAGTAGCCGTGAGGAATAAAACTCACTCATTTCAGTCAATAAATCTAATACGTAATGAGGAAGGTAAAAGTATAATTCATTTAAAAGGAGTTAATAATAGATTTATTACAAATTTATTAAAATATGGTACTTTAATGCCTTGCTCTGGGTATTGGAATTCTGATTTATTAAGTTCTGAAGTAAAATTGACTCATAATACTAAACTACGTGAAATGAAGCAGTTAAATGCTATAAACCAATTGAATTCACGTGGAGGAATGGGATTTAGATCAATAGTAAATATAGAAGGTAAAATATTTGAATTAAAATCGAAACAAGAATTCATAACTTTACTATACTTCATATTTATACTTAATTTTGATGTAAATAACTTAAGATATAATATTAGTCAGTTCACACCTGAACTTAAGTACACTGATTTCATGTATGGAGCAATACAATACGAAGTTCATCCGGAATCAACAATATCTGATAAAATTAAATTCAGTGAATGGTTATTTAATAAATATGGATTTATTACTATATTTATTATTGAGAAGGATGTTATGAAATTTATTGATTGTTTATATAGTAAAAATATTCCTATATGGACATTAATAAATAATCTACGTAAAGGATTATATAAAATTAATCCTTTAGTTATTCACGATGGACAAATTCAATCTGACTAATTGAATTTATATTCAATGTGTTATTCAACGACTATCGAAAAGACATAGCATAGCTATGGAACTTAGTAGAGTACCACCAAGTGGGTGAATTAGAAATAATTCTTTAGGGAAACATGCGACTCCCTATGTAGGGATGAAGATATAGTCTGAACGTATATCGAAAGATATAGCTGGATTAATCATCCGGATTGGATCTTACGAATCCAATTGAACGTATTTGGGAAATTTGGTCATTGTTAGCTAACAATACCTTAGATGTATATGAAGATCTAACTGGAACCAATATAACAACTAAGTCTACTCAGGCGATCAATGGAGCGATGTTCTTAATGGCATTGACATTAGAAAAAGAATCCGATTGATTCAATTAATATCAATGCAAGGTTAGGGACGGTGTCTAGCACCGTCCCTAACCCTTAATGGTGTAAATCCCTAATAAAATAAAGGAATATATTTATGGAATTTAATGAAATACGACAGCTAGTTATAACTGCAGCTGATGCATTTTATAACGGTGGAAAATTACCTATGGATGATGAATCTTATGACAAGTTCAAAAAAGAAGTGGAACTTGTTGAACCTTCATTCAACGTATTTAACCACATAAAGATATTTGATCGTAAAAGGATTAAACATCCAATACAATTTCAGCAACCTGACTACAAACAGGAATTTCACAACATCGATGAATTTAAATCAAGATACACTGGAGTTGAATATATAGCTCCAAAGTATGATGGCTGCAGTATACGTTGTTATTTCCTTAATGGAGTATACTCAGATGCACTAACACGGTCTGATGAATGGAGTGGAGCACGTCAATTCACAAAATTGACTAACAAAGTTCCTAATAAAGTTCATCCCTCTATTAAATTCATTGATTTTGAGGCATGTTGCTCAGTTGAGGAATTTCGAATCGAAAGTCGTGGTAAAGCTAACGGATTGATAAACTCAGTTCATAAGCAAGGTGAAGTTGATAGCTTCCTAAAACTTATTCCATTCAAAGTCGGAACTGATTTCGTAACTGATTACAAAGATCAGATGACTTTAGCTGGATTCGTTGAAGGTCAGGATTATTTATTACTTGATATTAATAACTTACCTGATTATATGGATAAGAAAGTTAAGTTAGGTGATAAACATTATCCGATCGACGGATTTGCATTTTATTATCATGATAAACAGAATTTTAAACTGCACAAACATTACTCGACTGAAGATGTAACTGCTGAAGTTACTGGAATTCAATGGAATTTTAGTAATAAATTATTCTTTGTACCTAAAGTCCTAATAACTCCGATATATATCGAAGGGAGACGTGTTTCACGTGCATCCTCAAATGGACTTGATACATTGATTAATAAAAGATGCGGAGTCGGAGCTGAGGTTACTATTATTTTAGCTAAATCAGTGATACCTCAAGTATCAAAGGTAGTTAAGATAGGTACTGATTATTCTTACTCAGAATGCCAACTTTGTCATTCAGCAGTTGTTACCGAGAATGAAGTAACTCATTGTACTAATTCAAAATGTAGTGATTTTAAACAGTCCATTAATTATGAATTGTTTATGCCATGCCCATTTTGTGGAAGTAGACTTGAGAAATTCAGTTCAAAGGCACGTTGTAGTAACATTAAATGCAAAGGATTGTATAACTCATTAGCACGTGGATTTCTATGGCATATGATAAATAGTCCAGAGAATTTCAATCGACTCGTAGGTAGAAAAACAATTCATGATGAAAGTGATTTCAGGTCAATCTTTGAAATGATTAAACCTGAACTTAACCTACAACATCAAGAAATATTAGATAAACTAGGTTCAGCTATAGCTAAATCAGCTGTAATTGAAAGATTGTCAGGTCAAAAACTGACATGGTTAACTAATATTCTTACTAACGAAATTCCGAATAAGAATATATTGGATATAGTTCCTAATTGTCTTACTTGGAATCAGTTGAGTACCTTTAATCACTATAAAGGAATTTATCATGAGATAATACAGGTAATTAAGAATAACCATGGCGAAAAACTTTGATGTGATTTTTGGAAAATATATAGCACGAAATGTTTATAAGATTATGATTCAAGATCGACTTAGCGATGAAGTTGGAGTTGATCTTGAACTCATAAATATTATTAATTTGATCAAGTCATTCATTAAAAAGAATTTATTTACGAATGGCGATCATATAGAAAGTATATCAGATAAACTTCGTGAAAGATTTCAGAATTTTATAGAATTAACTGAAGTTACTAAAAAAGATGTAGAAACTTTATTAATGTCAATTCGTTATGAGGAATTTGATTTATTTATCATAGCTAGAAATGACCTTGATACAGAAGTAGAAATAAGTGATGATTTCGATATTATAACTTATTTACTTAGTCAACTTAATATAAGTAACATATGTTCATGTTACTTTTCAGGTATCGCTAATATGTACCAATTTAATGAAGCTGGTATGGCGTATCCCTATGCAGTTGACTTCCTTGATAAACTACCTTTGAGTGACTCAGAAAAATCTTATTTTGAAATCCCAGTAGCTATAGAGAATTACAATACTCTACTGAGTATAAATTCATTAGGTGATTACGATGATAGTCATGCAAAGAATTTAATCTCAAATGCTGGAATGAAATTTATGATATTTACAACTACCGCATAATATTAACTTAAATAAATTGGATTACTGGAATACAATTATTTCAGTAATCCAATTTTTATGGGAATTTTATGAAAATTAAAATCATTAAGTTACAAAATTTGGAATTATATGTTAGGTCAATAAGCTCAGAATTGAAATTAACTTCATTTCCTAATCAAGCTAAACAATTCAACTTTAGCGGTGATTTAAAAAAGTTGGATTTAATAGCTAATATATGCCCTAGTTTATATTTCTGTATTAAATACTTAGAAACAAATAAATACAAATTCAAGGTAATGGACTTAGAAGATGAGGAAACAAACGATCTCAGGTTACTTCGTAACAAAAGTTAATTCTAAGGATTCACTTTTTGTAAATTTGATTAGTTCTACTAAAGTATGGTTAAATAAATACACCGTAATTAAGTCGAATATAGAAAGATCAAAGTTACTTGCATTCCTAACGTTACTTCATTCATTGAATAACGAAGGATTTGAAGGTGCAAAAATAAACTTTGTAATATACACTGACGATAGTTATATTATGGAATTATTCGAATCCGATATATCGAAAAAGGATTTAAATGACGTTCCTAACATAGATTTAATTATGAGCATTCTTGCAATTTATGAAAAACTTAAGTTTAAATTAAATTACACTAAAAGAATGACTAAATATTTTAGATCATGTTATACTGCATTGAATTCGATTGATTTAAAACCTATGATTCTAGTAGATAGAAGATTAGATCAAACTACCAATTTAAAGGATATAATCTAAAAATGCATGAAAAATTTAAGGATGAAGAATCTGAGTTAGTCAGAGATATGTTTAATAATGGAAAATCGACATTAGAAGTCAAATTGTATCTTAATGAAAAATATGGTTGCTCATCTGGAGCTTCCTCAAATTTTATTAAAGCTATAAGAAAATCTTTGGGGATATATAATGGAAAAGCTTCTAGTTAAATTACAAACAATATTTAACGCATTAGTAAATGATGTAGCTTACATTAAATTGACTGAAAAAGGATTTAATATAAAGCAGCGTAATAACTCAACTCAGGTTGACTTTATTAATTTAGATATTAAAAGATCCGGATTTTTATCTTATTTTCATATAAATAAGAATAAAGAAATACTGATAAAATTAAATCAGTATTTAGCTGATCAAGATAACTTAATTTCTTTGATACCTTCAGAATATGGATTTAAAGTTTATGTGTATAATCAATATGGAAGATTGGTTTACATTCAATATATAAGATTTATATCTAGCTACAATTATTTCGTA
>Ga0257141_1000118_pt1 | contig 12961 bp, 28 predicted proteins | sample saktaT_17_FD_193544 | JGI IMG/M metagenome (GOLD analysis project Ga0257141, IMG submission 193544) | Metatranscriptome of saline water microbial communities from Sakinaw Lake, British Columbia, Canada - sak_2011_1_27_36m (Metagenome... | ecosystem: Environmental > Aquatic > Non-marine Saline...
AAACGATGACAGACATGGTGGACATCGCGAGTACGATTATATGTAGTATATTTTAAAGAGAAGTTCATTGTTGTTGTAATTATGGTTTATATTTTGTTACAGATACATTGATTAACCCAACTTTAAGATTAGCAAGTCTCTTAAAAGAACCAGAAGAGAGATCAATGATACGACCAAGACGCTTATTTGGCCCTCTATCGGTAACTGTAACAATAACCGAATTACCAGAAGAGGATACCAAGAGCTTTTCACCAAGAGGATAATACCAGGAAGCACAGGTCAAGGCAGAGGGATCAAAAGGCTTCCCATTTGCCATAGAGTGCCCTTTTAGCTCATCTCCATACCAAGAGGCTGTTCCTGTATCCCCAAAAGAAGAACAAGGCAGGAGAAGAGCAAGGGAAAGAAGAAGGATGCTGGAATATATAGACATTTTGAGAGGCTATATAACCAGCAGAGAAAAGGCAAAGGAAAGTTACAATTAGAGAAAAAGGAATACTAAGGCAGTATCAAAAGAGAGGATAGAAGGTAAAGGGGAAACCAATGCTTTTAGGTATGGATTGGAGAAAGGAAAACTTAAAGTAATTGGAAAAGGAATACTAGAGTAGTATCAAAAGAGAGGATAGAAGGTAAAGCAGTTTTAGCCACTGTTTATTACGAACTGCCCACGTCCCTCTGCCATTTCTGCTGTCCTTGCCAACCTGCATCTTTCCCCTTCAGACAACAGCTTTACGGATTTATTGATTATTGAATCCAGCCTATTCTTGGCCCTTACAATAGATACCTTCTCCTGGTAAAGGCTGTAATATCCATCACGCATTCTGGTTGGGTAATACTTAATCCAATACTTCTTGGCCCTTTCCGGAACCTCTCTCCAGGTCTTTATAACTCCAATCAGCTCGTTGTTGGCAAAGGTGAGTTTGATGAAGTCCTGCTTGTGCAGGATAAACACGCCCATTGAGCTTATCTTGGCAGGATTAAAGAACTCCGGGGTCTTTGTTGCTAAGGGGTTAACTACTCCACCCTGAACCCCTGGAGGTGGTATCGTTCCGTTATTTACATAAAATCCCAGTTTAGTAAGCTCATCTATCAATTCATCAAATAGCCTCCTATACAATTCCAACTGTTGTGTCTTAAATACTGTAATTTGATCATTCATGGTTCTCACATCCTGTGTAACTACACTCATCTTCACGGATTTCCACCGGGGGGTGTAACAGGATTTGGGCCTATGTAACCACCCCATCTATCTGGCCACTCCGCTTTGGTGAACTGGTCATACTGCGGATCCCATAAGTCGTGCTCATCGTAAATGTTGTAATAACTGCCTTTGGAATACACCCGCCAGAAAGGAGGACAATCAGGGCAATTCAATAAAACATTTACAACTTCCACTGGTTGTATCACCCCATTGTCATCAATCCATTCCCATATTCCAGCGTTATTTGGTTTCTTATTCATATGTTTAAACTTCCTTGGTGTAACCTAATGTACGTAACGCTTTTAAGGCATTAACGCTTTTCTTAAGGTGAACCCCAACTTGTCTTAAGTCTCCATGGGCCTTGTAAAAAGCTGCCCAATGTTTACGCTGACAATGTTCAAAGATAAGGTCACTAATTAACCTATCTGAGCCCACCCGATGTTTAGGAACCTTTATTTTCATGGGTTGTAATCATCCAACTATCAATGCACAACCTTTAAACAACAGCATGATAACAACAAAAAACCAAACCATTCCTATCATGAAGTATATCCCTGTAATGCCGTTTGAGGTTTTATAGAAGTCCTTGACCGAGTTGAATACAGTAAGCCACACGTTAATCCCTTTCTTTAAATTTTTCGAGAAGTTTGACATATCCCCTTTGTTTTTCCAGAGGATTACAGAAGAGTATCCCACAGGCAACATCCTCATCCCACCCTCGAATCTCTTTTTCTATATCAGGTAATGCCCATCCTATCACCCATTTAATGGCTTCCTGTTCTTTCTCTGTAATTTCAATCATGGTTTTTTGCGTCGTAGTGTTTGTTCTTTATTTTGAAACTCTCTCCATTGCTCCTCTTGATTACTACACCTTCAAAAGGAACGTTATTAACCACCGTCAATTCTTCATCATACTTCTTGATGAGTGCTGGGGTTAACTCTACCCCCTTTTCAAGCATAGGCACCATCTCGATTCCTAGCTTTGTGGCAATGTTTTCATAATACATTGAACTTGTGGTACCTTCGTATTTAAGGGTATCCAAGTTCAAGGTACTAAATACAGCTACACTTAATGGCTTTGTAGAGTGTGGGTTATTCTTATTCTTCTGCACAGTCAGACCATACATTTCTCCACGTAACGCCAAAGAAACATCATGGGCAATACAGTAAGCCTTCAGTTTCTCTGCAATGTTTAACTTTTCCACCACAACTGTGTATTTGTTAACACACTCAGGCTTTAGATCCAATGTACGAGAAGTAACACCAGTAATCCATTCAATAGGAGTTTTCTTACAGTAAATGTTAATGTTGGATCCATCTATCTTTAAGGTTACATCTACGAGTTCCCCAAAAGGCAATACTTCCAGATTCTGATAATTCTCTTCATCTGTTTTTGTCATCCCAAAGGGCAGAACACCCCTAGCACTCAAGTCTTGTGGAATAGGTTGTTCGTAATGTGTGATACCTAGTACCCCTGAAACATCCTGGCCTATTGGCAGGAAGGATACAATAACTTCAGGCGGGAGGATGGACAGAGATTCAGCAATTCCAAATGACCAAGACCCCCTAAGCTTTATAGCCTTCACTCTACTCGACTTTGCTTTGTACATTGCCGCCCATTCAGCATCCGGGAGAACAGAGTCTGGTTGTATGAACACCACCAGATCTCCTTTCTTAAACATACCGTTCTTTACAATAACCTCATAACCCAACACCTTCGCAAGAGAAAGGGTATCAGCGTTTGGGTGAGGGACTAACTCTTTGATTTCTTCTATTGTTGCTAATTTCATTTTTAAAAATGGGCTGTATCGTAGCCCTTACGCCAAAGTCTACGAGACTTTGGAATTATAACTATATTAGGGAGTTTAGGAAGTTATAGTAACCTACCTGCTCCCCAATACTGTAACTTCCTGTACTGTAGAAACTCTTTTGATTACACGAAATTTGAAATTTAAAGTAGGTGATTCATTACAGATTTCGTTACGCCACAACGCTAAATCTCTACACATTCTTTTTGGTGCTGTTCTACTTACGTCACGCCAATCCTTCACCTTTTTACTCTCTTTTCGCTTATACTGTACCATGTATGTGACTTTCATTTAATATACTTCATAACTGTACGTTTCTCCTACCTTCTTCCACATCTCCACAATGTCCTGTCGGTTATCGTTATCTTTTCCAATAGCGTCCTCGTCAAAGATTTCCAGGTCTATAGGTTCAGATGCGAGTACAGATTGAACTGTACCACCTACTACACGTACAAGCACTCTAGGGGTCATGCTCACAAGCACTCTAGGATTCATGCTCTTGAGGGTGTTGGTAGTGTAGTATCCCATACGGACTTTTGGGCATACAAATTCCATGGTAGTTGCTCTCGTTCCGTACCAAATCTACAATCCATTTCCCTGAGCACAAAAAGTGGTTCACCAGCCTGCTCTGCCACACGTTTAAGTTTGTTGGCTTCGGTGGTTAGATTAAGATCCCCATACCAAACCTTACCATTTGTTTCTGTAAGGACATTAGCATTCCATATAACTATATTGTCCTTGTTCCTTAGTTTCTTATTTGCAGAGAGCATTCGGCCTAGATCAAAGCCTTCCTTTGTCATAGCCTGTTTTATATTTTCTGTAGTCATATTAGTATGTTGCTGTGTTTAACCATGTATCCACGAACTTTGCTATAGCTCTTCGTGAGAAGCTACGACATCCCACCATCACCCTGCCATCCTTGAAAATCTTTGCTATGTAGTATTTATCCAACGCACACAGTTTAGGAATTTCAAAATGCTTAATAAACTCTTCGAACCTATTGGGTGATACACAATTTAGGACTTTGATATCTACAAAACCAAACCCTCTTTCCTCATCAAAAAGTACATAAGGATACTTCTCTGGTAAGTTCGCAGAATACACACCGCCATCTAGTGGGTGGATTGGCAGCTTTCTTTCCTTGGCGAGCTTAAGTAAATTACACCTAAGTCGTTTATCTGTAATTCTCGCCTGAATTACTTTAACTGTATTTCCATTATCTTTCATAATTGGTAAGTTGTTCGAATTTAAATACCTTGATGTCTTGTACTTTGTAGTCAAATGCGCGTTTTTCACACGAACTCTTCAAATACTTCACATACTCTCGTACTTCCTTTATGGTTTTTAGTGGTTTGTTTGTTTGTTGATTGTATAAGGTGGCATTCTCTGAATTGTCACTTATCAGGTTGTATGTAATGAAGAACCCCTTTTTCATATTTTTTCTCGTTCTCGTTTTGCTTCTGCTGCATGATCTTTCCATTGAGGGCAGGAGTTTATTGTTTCCTGTGTGGCGTGATGAACCTCGTAGTATGCTTTGATTGCATCCTCTGTTACTTTAAGTTGGTATACACAAGCCTCACAACGCTCTCCTTCATTCTCACACTCGTTACAATACACCCAGCTTATAGAATGAATCAGGGCAATGTTTAATTTCTCTGCCACCTTTTTCCATTTATCAAGTTCAGTCATAACTATGTGAACAGTCAGTTGTCCACTTATCTATCTTTTTGGTGCATTTTTCTTCTTGCTCTTTATCGAAGATATTATCTACTACAATCATTTTCTCACAGTAACCAACACCAGCAGCAAACTCAAAATCAGGTACAGTCAACTCAAACGCACCATGAGAAAAAGCCACAGTATGAAAAAGATCTCTATATCCGTCTTTGTTAAAGATCAAGATGTCCCCTTCAAATACCTTCTTTCCTTGGCTATCCTTAAACCCCGTGTATTGCTGAAACACACAATCATCATCACTAGTAAAGATTTCGTTTATGTGGCAACTGAAAGGTAGCCATTCTTTTTCAATCCATCCACACAGATGCTTATTCCATACTCTAAATTCTAAAGGTCTATTCATACATTTAAACTGGTTAACCAATCTTCATCTTCAAGAATATTACCAACTACTATGGCATCAATCTTTATGTCCTCTAGATCAATAAGGAAGTCATAGAGATGTTGCCGACCATTTAAAGAAACAATGTAAGCTCCACTGTCATAGATTACTGGAGCCAATTCCCACTCCGGACATTCCAGGTCGTCATTAGTTACAATTCTTAGAACATCCCCCTCGAAAATGTCTGCATCCTGTTTATCCTTAAGACCAGTGTATTGTTGAATTACTACCTGCTCTTCCTCTGTATCAAACTCCTCATCAAAACAGTGAAACTGGGAGAAATCGAAGTGAGAAAAGAAACAAGCGTACTTTAAAAACTTCTTCCCAAGTGGATCCCATACTCTAAATTTAAACTCTCTGTTAGTTTTCATAGTTTACCTGTGTTCCATTGTTCAAATATCTTCCACCAACCAGTATACTTAAGCTTGGACCTTACATTAGCTTTGGCATACTTCTCAAATGCTCTCCAAGTTGTGCTGCAGTAACCATCACCATACAAAGTCCAACAAAACTCTGATCGTGTAAACCGTTTATTATTTAGCTTTTTATCTTTAAGTTTGTCTATCTGTTTTAAATACTCACCCCATCCTTCACTCATATCATCAGCTTCTAGATAAAAAGCGTCAGACTTATTGTGCGTTATAGTCTTCATATTTTGGTTTGTGAAAAATACCATCTACCCGGATCGCATCACCTATTACACGACCATCTCTGCTCTGGTCATAGTCTGCAAATTGATCAGCAATATAAGATGCAGTAATCATCGCAGACTTCCACGCATCTTCTTGTATTTCCTGAAGCTCTAACCTGGTAAAATGGGCTTGGTGCATCTTTCCAAAACCTTTACTTTCCATCCAGTCTTGTGGTGTTTTCATATTAGGTGTATCCCCAAAAGTTTCTCATCTGTTTATCCGGGTGATTTCTATAACTGTATCCAATAACAGCTCGTAGTTCTCCTATCATTTTGTTTACTTCCGCAGATTTTTTCTGGAATATCTCGTAGGCTTCTTCCTTGCCATGTTTATTATTTGACGAGATGTACTTGCCTGCTATCTTAAACTCATGCTCTAGCTTGTCACACTCTACTTCCAACAAAGCAGCTACGTAGACATAAGTCTCGTATGACAGTCTCTCAGATGTAGGTTTCATTTCAGTTGTAATTTTTGCCAAACCATCGATATATCGTAAACCACTTCGGAGGTTTATATTTAACCCAATGTATATTTTTAACCCATTGGATCTTAAACGGATTTTTGGAAACTTGTAAATGCCTGCAACCAAACCTGATGTTAAATAGTAAGTTACTCATAGTATAAAGTAAAAAACCCGTTTGTTAAACAGGTTGATAAATGGATGGGGTGAAAGGAGTTGCACCTATCTCATTTGCTTCAAAGGCAAAGGTACGGCTGATATACCACACCCCAATTAAACTAAGTTATTTTTCTTTCTTATTCTTAGTTAGTTTAAGCCAAATTAAGAACCATATAGATTCCCACCAAGGTATAAGTATCAGGGGAATAACAGGTATCTCCACTTACTTTGTAGGTTGAATTATTGAGGAAGGAGAAGGACGTTGTTTATCTGCAGCATCCACAAAAGCGTGTATCAAAGCAGCGAAAGACAAGATGATACCTATTACAGCGATAACCATGGTAAATGCCACAAACTTCTCACTGGCTTTTCCTTCTAGTGATGCTCGGGATTCTCGTAATAGCCTAATGTCATCATCTAATTTTGTGTGCAGTATATTGTGTTCTCCTTTAGCTACAAATAGTGTATGTTCATTGTGCATTCTTTTCATGTCATCACCTACTTTATTCATATAGATGTCATGCTCAATTCTCGGAAAAAATGTAGCTGCTTGATCTCTTAATTGACTTCTAAACTCGTTCATAAGATCAAGGCGTATGCTTAAGGTGTTAGATGCAAGAGTAACAGCCTTTTCTTGTGCTGCTATCTTTGTCTCAAAGAGTGCCGAAATACCCTCGAGTTTTAAATCAATGTACTCTTTTAAACTAATTTTTTCTATTTGTGAAACTGTATTAATATCATTCATAATTACAAAACGATGTGCAAGAGGGATTCAAACTCTCATCTCCGATCAACGGTATACTGTCGATTATACGATTGCACATAAGGGTTAAAATTGGAGCCCTAGGCTAGAATTGCACTAGCGACATCAAAATTACAAATTTCGTGCTCTACTTTCTGAGCTACTAGGGCTTTTCTCTATTCTTATCAAAAGCTTTCCAGCCTCCAATGTGTACTCCTTGATAGAGTAATGTTCTGTCGGTTAAACTAATTCCTAATGATTCTAACGCCTCCAAGAATAGCGCATCAGAATCATCTTTAGAAAGCAGGGCCTTGATCCAGCTTTCATCCCGAAATACCTCTAGACTACCTCGATAAGCTGCATCATGAACAACACCAGCCAACCACCAAGGCCCAAATGGTGGATAGTGTACCCAGATTGCTGAAGGAGTGCTAATACCATCCGTGGTAGAACTTACAGGCACTCTGTATCTAATGCTGGTTGATGTAACAAACTCCAATGGTTCTTGGAGAACACAGTTACGACCATCACTAGTACGTATCAACAGGTCATTACGGGAATGGAAGGGCATGTGTAATTTACGCGACTATCGGATTTTCATTAATGTCATCAGGTCGAGGTTGCCATTGAGGCCCTGAGAATGCAATAGTCTGAAGAGTCATAATCCGATGTTCTAAGGCAGCTTGCTCTTCTATACTAATAACTCCAGAAGGAATCTTAGCCAACAAAGGCAACAACAGCGAAGCGGCTGAAATTCCAAGGCCAATAGGTCCACCCATTGCCGCGATAGCAGGAACATAAGCCTCCAACACAGGCAGAATGGTCTTGATTACATCCAACGCCATTACAGCATTAATTTCAATTGTTTGTAGTGTACTCATATGTTTACTTCACTAAATTAACAGACATTACTTGTGTAGACGCTACAGCGGTAGTATTTGTGATGTTAGAATATGCTATAACTACGGCATTAGAGGCCAGAGCTTCTTGTCCACCACCTGCCAATGTCTTATATAATACACTGGCTGAAGAATACGTAGCAAACAACCGAGGGGCTTTTACACGAATATCTTCCATTACTACAACCACATTAGGTGAGTTAGTCTTCAAAAAAGCATGGTTTTGAAGTTCCCATTTTTCTGCGGCATCAACCAGACTATAACTTTGATCTACAACGGCATCCAATGTATAGATCCACTGTCCAGCAGTACCCAATTTACCATAACTCCCGGCAGGGTCCAGACTCTTACAACCTACAATACCCAAAAGGGCGATACTTGCTACAATCCCAATTACTACATTTTTTAGTTTATCTTTCATATTTGTTATTTTTCTTCTATCTTTATAATTATATCTCATGTAATTATAAAATCAATGTGTTATTTTGCAACCAACCCAAGGTTTAATTCCACAAAGTCCAGCTCCTTGCATGACAGATTATTTAACACTTTTTGTTTCCTTATAAATGCATTCTTTTATAACCTCGTTTGATGGCCAACCATACCAACTACCAATTTCTTTTCCACCGAGGTAGCATTTATACTCGTCCTGGTTCCAATGTCCTAGATAGTCCATATTTTCACATGTCTTTACAACAACATCAAACCCTGCAACACGTCTAATTTCATCTTGTATAACTCTATGCATACAATTATTTTACTACTGGTTCCAGCCAATACTCTCCAGCCAGATACATAAACTCCAACTGACACTCGTCTATCAGATCTTCTGCCCATGGCCCGTTCATACGACGAATAAGATCAGCCAACTTTATTATGGTAGCGTTTGAATTTGTGCTGATTCGTTTAATATACCTGGCGTAATCCTCATCTTTTGCTTTGTGTAAAAGACGAAGAGTTGTACCCAGGAAAGTTAACTGATGCGGTGTTAACTCCTGATTAAACCAAGACTGAATGTTTTCATCAGTTGGGGTATACGTAGGGTTGACATTATGCTTTATAAGGTCGTAGAACATAGCTAACACTCTTTGTAACGCTAGCTTATCCTGCCCTCCTAAAAACGTGTCAAACCTCCAACATTTATACGAGAGGTTATTAGTAGCAAACATATCATCCAACAAAGACGTATACTGCACATCTTTTTTTGGATACTGATATGCTTCCATTATGATTTCTCGTGCTCGTGTGATTAGTTTTTCATTATCCATAATTTATAGAGTGGAGCACCATATCAGTACTGCCCTGATTTAGCTAGTTTGGAAGACTAATGCATTACTATTTATGCTAATGGTGCCGTAAGTGCTTCTTCTTTCAGTTTATTAAAGAAGAATTCTTTGACTGATTTTCCTGTAGATTCCTTTACTTGCAACTCATGTTCTATAAATGCATCCCAGTACAGTGTAGCCAACATTTCTTTAATGTCTTCTACTGGTAATTGTAATTTCCGTAATTTTGCAATGTATCCAAGAACGTGTAGTTTGTGTAAAGAAACGATAGGAGGCTTATCTGTAAGTTTCCTCCATTTGTTATGGGGGAAATCTATACCGTTAAAAACTTCCTCATCAGTTAGTTCAGGCATATTGTTATTTTATATTATTGTTGTGTGCGAATCAAGTGTTTACGAAGTGTACACTACCGTTACTGGTGGTGTTTTCCAATTAGGCACTGAGTCCGGAACGTATTTGATTGCTAGTTCATCTCCATTCCATACCCCATAGTACATTGAATGTGTGTCTAAGCAATAGTTCTTGGAGTCTTTAGTAATAAGCTCTCCATAATTTTTCTTTATGTTAGGGGAGATATAACCCCAAACATCTGTGTGTCCAAAGATCTGATTAAGTCCTGGTGTTGCAGTAAACTCACTATTAAAGTCCAACCAGAGAATTCCTCCAAAAGCTTTACTTCCACCACGAGCATAACCAGCAGCGTAAAACCAGTGCGGATCATAATCCCTTATCGCTGCCAACGCTATTTGTTCTTCCTTGTCTAGATACTCTGGCAGATTTTCTATGGCGATATGGGAGATATGAGAAGGATGAAGACCAGCATGAGTACACAGATAAGGTCCAACCCAAACACAGAACTTAAACCTATCCCAATTCTCCTGTGTTAGTACGACCTTAATTGCCTCAGCCTTTTTTGAACTATATCCTGAACATGTAGTATACCGATTTACATAGGCATAACTAATATCATGATTACCAAACAACCATATATCTTCAGAATGAGTGGCTTGCCTATTCTTAATCCACAAAGCCGTCTGTTGATTAAGGATAGGGTTGTCATTATACTCATCAAAGAAATCACCAAGGAAAACTATCTGATTGGCCTTTTCATGGTCTATAATCTTTTGCGCCAGGATATGCCGCAGGTGGAAATCAGGAAGGATAAGGGTTTTATCTATTAGTTTCATGATGAATAACTGGTTCTTGAAGGAGGTGGGTCGGTTAGTATAGAGTCTGCTTTATCTTTTAAATCATCACTGAGTGTATGATTAGTCTTGTACAAAAACAACAAGGTTCTTACAGCATCATCAAAGTACGTAATGATCTTGTACTTTCCCTTAATGCATACTTTTGTCTTCCATGACATTGGCGACACATATATTGATGCCCAACAAGGAAAAATTCCTTTAGTAGCGTAAGTACCATCGATATCTTGTTTAAACCAAGGATAGTTTAAGTGTACATTTACCGGTACTATCACTCCATTTACAAATATTCTCGCAGAGAAAAGGTACCTTAAATTATTAGTTTTGCTTTGATCAAGTTCGGAGTTATTGAAAGCATAACCGGTAGCAGAATAAAATCCACGGTTAGCTAAAAACTGTTCAAATTGTTGGTTTAATATCATCGTTGTTCTCTTTCTATAAAATTAAAGATGGATAGCTCTTCCTGCAAACGTACAACAGGTTAAGCTACCCATCTTCAAAATTTACTTCTGTAATTTTTTAATTTCCTTACGTTGGGTTAATACAGCCCATATTAACCAAACTGTAAAGATCGGCCAGGCTATACAGAAGATCCAAACATTAATTGCCTGGTAACTAACACCGATCATGTCTGATGCCCACACCAGAAACATGACACATATATTAAATAACAGATCAACCATAATCAATCCATTACTGGCCGCTTCATCTGCAGGAAGTAATCATACTCCATTACCCTGCCGATATCCCATATACCCGGCTCCAGAGTGATTGGTTTATGTTCTTCATGATGGACTATCGTTGGTTTTGTGAGAGTCAGCAACATCCTTTCTCCCATCTCAATCAACTCCGCCTCATCATCTTCGACGATATGAGAATGCCCTGATTCACCGTGCGCCAATATCATCTTCTTCTTGGTCCTCTTGGTGATTGTTCCTTCAGGCATTTTGTTTAGTTTAACCATGATTACATCACCCTGCTGCGCGGTGATTCTTGCAATTTTATTAGTCATATTTTTCTTACGTTAGTACTTCCGCGTCTGTGAACATGTTTTGATTTCTCCATTTAAGCGCTTCATCAATGTTAGAGATACCTGGATCAACACCCTCAAGATGCCAAACTCCAATGGATGGGTTCAACATCTTCAGATACTTAGCCAACTTAATCTCTTCGGAAAGGTCGATTGATAGTAACTCATAATTACCTCTTTTGTCCAGTACTGTATGAGGAAGAGATTCCAGCATTCGTTCAATTCCAATCTTACGCAACAACTCTCTGCGTATCTCCACATTGGTTTCTTTAAGTACAATGGCTGCATCAATCTTATGTGCTGGAGTCATTACATGTTCTTTTTGCATAACAACACCATTAAGCGCATAGATCTCATTATCTCCATTGTAAGATAACGCAGGACCATCTTCACAATGTAATCCACTATTGTTCTTTTTGATTATTGTAGGAGGTTGACATACAATACACAGTTCTTCTATGGGAAATACCATCCCATAAGGCTGACAGTTCTTAAACAACTCATATTCTTTTGGGTAAGTAAAGCCACATTCATTCTTAAAGAACTCATAGAAGGCAAACCAACTAGCCCAGAATTGACAGTCAAAGTAAGGATAAATAAACTTCAAGTCTACCAACTGTTGTAAAACTTGCACACGTACATGTTCATTCACAAGTTTATTAGTTTCAGTTACAATAGCCCGAACCATAAGCCAGACCACGCTGCTTATCTGTGGGGCTACTTGATCATTTATTTCCTGATTAATTGTATAAAATACCGCTATTACACTTTCTCGGACTTGCTCTTTAATCAATGCTGTAATTTCACAGGCTATGTCTTGTTCTAATTGGTCCCCAATTGCCCCTCGCACTTGTGCTATCGTGGGGTCCTCTATTTTCTCTTCAACCATCATTTGTACTTGATCACGTACAAATATATCTGCTTGTGTATTAGCTATAGTATTAACTAGATGTAACACGCTACTACTAATTTTACCTCTCAATAACGCTCTTACTTGTTCCTGTACCTTGTCTCTGACTTGCGCGATGCCTTCACCTAACGTTGTTAATTCTGTAGCATTATTCACTACATGTTCTTGAACTTGTTCCTCAGTTTGTCCATGTACTGATTCTATCAGGTCCATTACTTCCATCTGTAGCTCGTCTGTAACTTTAGAGTCAACCAAGCATTGAACATCCGCCAAGATAGTATTAAAGAGCGATGAACACGCCTGATCCCAAATTTGTTTTTTTATCTGATCTTGAATATTCGTGGCCTGTTGAACTTCTACTTGGTTTATGATATTTTCTAGAACTGGTATTGTTACTTGATCTGATACTTGTTGTCGTACTTGTGGGTCTGCCCGTTCAAGTACCTGAGCCAA
>Ga0257141_1000120_pt1 | contig 12862 bp, 8 predicted proteins | sample saktaT_17_FD_193544 | JGI IMG/M metagenome (GOLD analysis project Ga0257141, IMG submission 193544) | Metatranscriptome of saline water microbial communities from Sakinaw Lake, British Columbia, Canada - sak_2011_1_27_36m (Metagenome... | ecosystem: Environmental > Aquatic > Non-marine Saline and...
GTTATTTTTGAACGACGGCTTAGGAGCCGTTACGAAATAACCATTATATATCTGACCATTTCGTTACGGCTCCTTATGCCGTTCACGGCGTTCAGATGTTACGGTTATTTTTGAACGACGGCTAATTCTGCTGCCACCGGAAACTGCATTATAAAACACGTTCCTTTTCCAGGCTCGGATTCGGCAGTGATGCTTCCGCCGCACTCTTTTATGATTCCGTAACTGATCGACAATCCCAGCCCGGTTCCTTTCCCGACCTCCTTTGTTGTGAAAAAGGGTTCGAATATCTTGTCGAGAATTGCTTCAGGGATTCCTATGCCGGTGTCGCAGACTTCTACTATGACGGTTCCGCCGGCTGAGCGGGTTCTTAGAGTGATTTTTTTATCTCCTTTTGTATCCTGTCCGGGCGGATATAAATCTTCAATAGCATCCCGCGCATTAATCAGAAGATTGATAAAGACCTGTTCCAGTCGGCTCGAATCGGCCTTTATTTCAGGAAGATTCTCTTCCGTGTCCCAAACAACTTCAATATCTCTTATTTTAAGTTGCTGGCTGAAGATTTCAAAAGCATTTTCCAGGATTTCATTTATATTCACCTTTTCACGTTCCATGTCTGATTTGCGGGCAAAGAGCCTCATGTGGTTGATTATTTTACTTGCCCGGTCCACGCTTGAGTCAATCTTGTTCACCATAGTGGACATGATCTGATCCTCAATCTTTTCATTCTGGTTTGTCTTCCTGATGATGAAGCTGCTCGCCGTTTTAATGACCGAAAGAGGCTGGTTCAGTTCATGAGCAACACCTGATGCCATCTCCCCCAGGGTCGTCATTTTGCTTGCCTGAATCAAAAGCTGTTCGGCTTCCAGACGCTCAGTTATGTCGCTTGTGGTTACAAGAAGAACTTTTTCCCCGGGATATGCGGATGGAGAAATGCGGATATTGACGAAAATTGTATCCCCGTTTTTGTGGAGCTGTTTAACACGGGTGATGATCTGTGAATTCCTGATTTCTGCCTCAACGGATGCCTTCTCTTTTTCCATGAAAAGGCTTAAGAAAGGAGAGTTTATGATTTCATCCTTGTCGAATCCGTATATCCCTTTTACGCTGTCATTGCAGTCGAGAATATCAAGCGTATCCTTTTTAAGCACGAATACCGGGTTTGGAATATTGTTGAAGATGGCATGATATTTTATTTCGGATTTTTTGAGCTCTTCCTCAAGGCGTTTTCGTTCCGTAATATTCAGGCTTATTTCCATCGCGGCAATGATTTCGCCTGTTTCATTCCTAATAGGAGAGGTCGTGAACAGCCAGTGGGTAAGTGTTCCGTCTTTATCGATACCGGATTCCTCCCCGTAATGGGATAATCCGTCTTCAAATGTCTTCTCAACCGGGCATACCGGGCATTTTTCACTTCTTCCTTTGTATGCATGAAAGCAAAAATCGCCGGGTTGGGGGTTGAAATTTTTGGCAAAGTCATGATTATATCTCAGAAGTCTGAAATTCCTGTCCTGAACCGTGATAAGGCACGGCACATGTTCAAACAGGGTCTGGTATTCGTCCCTCTGAGCATTAAGGTCCGCCTGCTTTTCACCGATTTTTTGTCCCATACTGTTGACGGCTTTTGCAAGTTGACCCATTTCATCATCCTGGTCAATTTCAACTTTTCCGGAATAATCACCGCCGGCTATCCGGCGTGTTCCGTCAATTAGTTTCCTTATGGGTTCATTAACAAATTTAAGGACAAATAGGAAAATAATGGTGGAGGTTATAAAAAAGACAAATAGCGCAAGCATAATCATCTCTTTTTCAATCGAAAACATTGCCCTGTCGGTCTCTTCCAGCGAGATAAAGACATCCAGCGCGCCAAGAATCTTTTTGTCCTTTGGATGGATATGACATTCGCCGGCGGAACAACCCGGTTCGTTGTAGATCGGATCGATAATGCCAAGCATCCTGTACCCTTTCGGGGAATATGAAATCCTTGTCCTTTCAGGAAGATCCAATTTGTCAAGCGGAGGTTCTGAACGGTGGCAGATATCGCAGGCTTCCGCCTTTATATTTGTGGCAAGATCCAACTCGGAGGGACGGTTCGAGAATTTGATTTTTCCTTCCTTGTTATATATGCGGATGTTCTCGATTTCCTTCAACTTTGAAATATTTTTGATTATTTCATTGATATCATGGCGGGAGTTTAACATCATGGAATAATGAGTGCCGAGTTTTATGGTGGCGCCAAGGCGGTCTGTTCCGGCAACAAAATTATCCATTACCTTTGTTTTCTGTGACCGGATGTTGAAATACGCCCAGACAGAGATAAAGATAAGCAGAGTGAGTCCCACCGATACAATCAGCTTCAGGACAAGGCTGTGACGAAAACGATTCAGTTGCTTGAACATGATATTACCAATACATTAAGAGTTTGCATTTACTTATTTAGTTTCAGTCAGGAGTTACGGCGGTATTAAGGGCTTTGCAGAAAGTATCCGTGACCGAAAGATTCAGATCGAGCCGCACCTCTCTTGCCTGCAGCCCCAGCGACAGCCCTATAACCTGGGAAAGATAGAGCACCGGGATATGGAGATCTTCATGGCCGATTTTGGATATTTTACCCTGGTAAGCTTCCAGGTTCATCTGGCACATGGGACAAACTGTTACAATCGCATCAGCTCCCCTGGCTGCCATGAGTATCGCTCTGACAAGTTCCATGCTGACTTCCGGATCGGTATTGATATGAGAAGCGCCGCAGCATTTTGAGCCCATCGCCCATTTATGAATTCTTGCGCCGGTCGCTTCGATGAGCGGCTCCATGGAACGTGGTGATTCCGGGTCATCAAACACAGCATAGGGACGAATGCACTGGCAGCCGTAGTACGGAGCAAAGGAAAATCGTTCAAGTCTTTTTTTTACAAGCGCCTTAAACGTTTTTGCTCCAACATCGTTTGCCATCACGTCAAGCAAATGACGGACCCGTACTTTCCCCTTCAGCGTAAGCCCGCTTTCACTGAGAATTTCATTCAGTTTTTCAAGAAGGCCGGGCTCCTTTTTTATTTTCTCTTCCACCTTTTTCAGATTAAGGTAACAGGCGCTGCACGGAACCAGGATATCAGCCGGCTTTTCAGTTGTTTCGGCAAGGGCAAGAATTCTTGCAGGAAGCGCCAGGGAAAGCAAATAGCTCAGTGATTCAGCAGCGCTTGCCCCGCAGCAGGTCCAGTCTTCTATTTCCACAAGTTCATGCCCTGCTGCCTCCATTACTGCCCTTGTGGAAAGCTGGTATTCGAGCGCGGTTCCTTCAAGTGAACATCCAGGATAATATTGATATTTCATGATGTCGGCTCCATCTCTTCCACTTTCCTGAAAACAGGTTCAAGCAGGCGATTTCCCCTGGAAGGAAACCGGACTGAAATCTTCTTTTTGAGCATCAGCTTTATTCCCAGAGGTGCGAACTGAAAAGGTACAAGCGGATTTTTAAGCTCTGCAAAATAAAGCGTCATAAACTCCGCCTCATTCACTCGCCCATGACGCCGGACGCTTTCCATGAAATTCTTGTAGAAGAGTACCGACCGGCGGTAAAATTTAGGATTCTCCCTTGCGGCTATTTGTTTGAGCGCGGACATCGCTTCCGTCAACGGAAGTCCCCTGGGGCACCGGAGAGTACAGGTATAGCACGTTGAACAGAGAGTAAATGTCCGGCTGCTAAAAATCACATCCGTGTATCCTAAATGCACCATGTGCCATAACTGGCGCGGTGTTTTGTCCATGGCAAAGGCATTGGGACATGATCCGGTACAGGTTCCGCACTGCAAACATGAGTTGACCAATTTCTGAACAGCAACAAGGGAATCGGAGTGTCTTTCATCATGCATGGTTTCGTTATGTGTCAGATTATCCATAAATCTCCAATCAGATGCAGAGCGCCGCATCTATTACTTCGAGTATCTGCCGGGTCGAAAAACCTTCGATTACGGATGACTTGTTCGGACAAACAGAAGCGCATGTTCCACATCCCTGGCACATTGCGGGATTAACCATGATTTTTTCATTTTCCGTATCAAGGCTTCTTGCGCTGTAGGGACAGGCTTCGATACACTGCCCGCAAAGACTGCAAAGGCTGTGACGGACTATTGCCGTTACTTTTCCCGAAGGCATTCTTATTCGTGAAAGAATGCGGATCGCACGCTGGGCCGCCGCTTCGGCTGTAGCAACCGATTCTGCAATAGTCCTGGGAGAATGTGCAAGTCCGCATGCAAAAACTCCTTCTTTAATGGAATCTACAGGGCGCCATTTCGATTCGGCCTCCAGAAAAAAACCGTCCGTATCGCATGATGCGCCGAATGCGGAAGTTAGACCGGCCGGCAGTTCCGGAACCACGCCGGCGGCAAGAATTACCAGGTCTGCCGTAATTTCAACATCCTCTCCAAGTATCGGCTCAAAACACTTAACCTTCGGTGCAGGGCCGGTAACCATGACTTCGGGTTTGCGCTCTTTTGTGTAACGGATAAAAATAACTCCGGCCTTCCTTGCCTGCGTGTAGTAAGTCTCAGTGAAACCGTACGTCATCATGTCACGATAAAGCACGTAAACGGCGATTTCAGGATTCTGTTTTTTTAAAAATAGAGCCTGTTTGACTGAAACGGTGCAGCAGATGCGGCTGCAATAGTTTTTCGGCTCTTCCCGCGTTCCGGCGCACTGAATCATGACGACCGAAGAGAGCTTCGAAGGATCAAGCGAACGAGCCGTTATTCTTTGTTCAAATTCCATCTGTGTGACAATTGTTTCGCTTGTTCCGTGGCCGTACGCGGTGATTTTCGTTTCCTTTCCGCCGGTAGCGAGAATTACCGCTCCGTGTTCTATTGTCCGGACTTCCTTTTCGCTGTTTTCAACAGTTGTCATAAAAAGTCCTGCTTCTCCGAAAGATGAGAGAAGATTTGTTCCTGTAAGAACATTTAACAGGGGATTTTTTTCTATCCTTTGAATGGTATCGTTTAAAAGGGCCTGAGTTGAAAAACCTTCAATCGTTTCCGTAATCCATTTAAGATTTCCACCCAGGTATTCAGAGCGTTCAACAAGATCGACCCTGTACCCGGAATCCGCAATGGCGAGTGCTGCCTTCATGCCTGCAATCCCGCCGCCGACTACAAGACAATTCCGGGTCACCGGTAATGAGAAAGCTGTTGACGGTTCCGCATGTTTGAGCTTTACGAGCCCCATTCCGAGGAGGTGTTCTATGATAACAGCAGCCTGATTTTCTCCCGTGTTTTCACCTGAAAAACGAATTTCCGGCGTCCGTATGTCCACTATTTCCGTAAGCGAAGCATCCAATCCGGTCTCTTTTTCCGATTCCTTCAGTTTCCGTCCGTACATATACGGGAGGCAGGCTCCGATCAGGAGGCGGTTAGGCTTGTACTTTCTGACCTGGCCGACAAGTTCATCCCATCCACCCGCAGTACAGATCCGCTCGGAAAAAATAACATGTTTGACCGCAGGATCTCTCTTGAGTTTCTCGGAAAGCCTGTTTTGATCGGTGTACGCCGGGATCGATTTGCCGCAGGTACAGACCACTGCCAAAACTCTCGACGGTTCCCGCAGGAGTTCAGGCGAAACGGTTTCCGGAGATGATTCGGGTATCGGGTTTTTCCCGGATGCAAGAATAGTCCTTGATGCACAGGCAGCAGCAGCAGATGCCTGAATAACCGATTCGCTTATATCTTTTTGTCCCGAAAATGAACCGCCTATAATAATTCCCGGCTTGGATGTCTCAGTTAATGAAAACGGAACGGTTTCGGCGAATCCCCATGGATTGAGGGAAATTCCCGTCATCCCGGCCAGTTCCGCGGTTCCCTGTGCCGGCCTTTGACCCACGGCAAGCACGATCATTCCGAAACATTCTTCATGAATCTTCCCGAAAATATCGACGTATCTGACAAGTAAATTCCCGGTTCCGTCTTCAGGAACGACCGAATGAATCCGTGCATTCTCGAAACGGACCCCGGATTCCTCCTGCGCCTTGTCTCTGTATCTCTGGAATGACTTTCCAAATGTGCGCATGTCCATATAAAAAATGACCGTTTCGGCTTCTCCGTTTGTCCCGCTTTTTGCCAAAAGAGCCTCCTTAATGGCGTACATGCAGCAGATATTGGAGCAGAAATCGGCATTGTTCTGCAGATCGCGTGATCCCACGCACTGGAACCAAGCAATCTTTTCGATCCGTTTTCCATCCGAAGGGCGCACCAGTTGTCCGCCGCAGGGCCCGGTGCCGCTTACTATTCTTTCAAACTCAATACCCGTTATGACATTTGGCAGCGTGTGATAACCGCAGGTATCTTTTCCGTCGGCCGGGTTGAAAAAACCTGTTCCACAGCAAAGAACAATTGCATCCACATCGACAAATCGCGCTCTTGAAATATCAAATTCATTATAGATGCCCGAAATTTTTGGAATCAGGACATCAGTTTCAAAAGGCTTGAGCAGGTAGTCGATGGCCCCGATTTTCATGGCTTCAACAGCGGTTTCAACCGTTGCATAGGCGGTCATCATCAGGACCGTCAGGTCCGGAAACCCCTCTTTTACCTTCCGGAGAACCGTAACACCGTCCATGCCGGGCATCTTAATGTCAAGGAGCATCAGGTTGTATTTTTGTCCGGACAGCTGTTCCAACGCATCGGCGCCGGATTCAGCCATATCGACCGAGTATCCTTCATCCTCGAGCAATTCTTTGAGGGAATCACGCACAATCAGCTCATCATCCACTACCAGAATCCTGAATTGCTTACGTTCTCTTTCAGAAAGCCGGATAGCTCCGGTAGGGCATACTGGTTCGCAGGCGCCGCACATGGTGCACGAATCGGTGTCAATCACAAAAGTATTTGGAATCCGGTGAGGCACCGGGAGATATATTGCTTTCCTGGTAGTAAAGCCGGCATTGAAACTGTCGGGGACTTCAACCGGGCAGGCTTTTATGCATTCACCGCACCCTATACAGAGTTCTTCACTGACAAGAGAAGCATTTTTGCGCAGCGCCACCCTGTAAGGGCCTGCTTCTCCCTGAACCGAGATCGCCTCTGTGCACGTAAGGAGTTCAATATTCTCATGAAAAAGCCCCTTCCGCAGGCAATACTGTGAAGATGCATCCCGGTTTACCATCGGAAGCATTTTGCACATTCCGCACCTGTCCGTGGGAAACTGGTAATCGAGTCGGCTCAGAATTCCGCCGATATGGGGCGCGCGGTCAATTAAAATAACGCGGTAACCCGACTCAGCGAGGTCGAGGGCGGAACGGATGCCGCTGATTCCTGCGCCGACCACAAGAGCAGTGCCGATATTTTCTTCCATGACCATACCTTCCTAATTTATGCCGACAACTTCGCCGAACTCCTGTTCCCTGAATTCGGAAAGCGGCGGCGCTTCATCTGGGCTTCTTCCTGCTTCATAATTGAACGCTTTCTGCGTATTGTGCGCGACTGTCCGGAAAAGTTCCATTACATTAATGTCGTTGGGACAGGCGTTTGAACACTGGCCGCATCCGACACAGGCGGTGCTCATGTGTGCCATGCGGGTAAGATGATAAAAAATGGTGTCGGTAGGCATCTTAACTACGCCTTTGCGCTCAGCCCATTGGAGGTACTGGGAGGGTTCGTGCCTGAACACATCCGTAACAAACACGCATTCCTTGCAGTAACACACGGGACATACCACCCGGCAATTATAGCAGTTAATGCAGCCAGATAACCATGCCGTCAGTTTCTCGAGCGTATCGGTTGCATGGGCGGTCTTGTCGAACAGGTTATCCCTCGATTTCGTCCGGATGCTGATTAAGGATTCAATCGCAGATCTGCGCTCTTCGGGTTCGCCTGATTCCGGAAGGCCGAGGCTGCTTAACATCGATTCTCCTTTGGGAGTCATCCCCTGGATCAACAGATGGTTCCGGACATCGATTCCAAAGAGCCCGATAATGATATCGGCGCCTTCCGGCACTGGATGCTCGCATATACTGCAGGCCGGAGCAAGATCGGCTCCACTAACTGCAGTGCCTTTGCCGGAAAGAACGCTCCCGTAAAAGGTTGCCGTTGACTCTTTTTCCGAAAACCTGCGGTAGTCCGCATTCGTATAAGCGCCCATGCAGTCAATTCCTATGATAACAAGTTCGTCTCTGGAGCCCTGTTTGAGCTTGACAAGTTCCGTGAATGCCCTTATTTCACAGGACCGCAACACCGCTGCAATCTTTCCGCCGGAAGGTTTGCGTGTAAGCCTTGAAACAAGAGTTGCGCTGTTCATTGGAAAGGAAGGAGCCAGGGGATCTGCATCATCCAGACGTTCGGGGTCGGATACCAGAACAGGCATGATAACCTGTTTCATGGGAAGATGCATCGGAACCAGCATTGCGGTCACTTCACCCGTCTTAAAAACAGACCTGAAAAATTCTCTAAGACATAAGAGAAGATCTCCATCCTTTACTTCTATTTTTGCTGTTTTTGCCATCGGTCTTCTCCGAAAGAATTTAAATTACCATTTTCAGTTTTGCTTCACTTGGGCCAAGAGCTTTTATCTGCGCGGAAAGATCTCTCATAATTTCGGCGAACATGATGCCGTCGCTTGCGCCTATCCATGTCAGCCTGAGACGCTTTGGATCAAAACCGAACTGCGGAAGAATCTCCTTTAAAAGCTTGATGCGCCTCCGGGCCTTGTAATTTCCGTTGATGTAATGGCAGTCACCCGGGTGGCAACCACTTACCAGGACTCCGTCGGCCCCTTCAAGGAATGCCTTGATGATATACTGGGGGTCCACCATGCCTGTACACATGAGACGGATCATCCTGATATTTTTCGGATAGTTCAGTCTCGAAGTGCCTGCCAGGTCCGCGGCAGTATAAGTGCACCAGTTGCAGACAAAAGCTATTATAGTCGGCTCAAACTCTGACATCTCTTCCTCCCTGATATTAATAATTAACCGGTACGTTATATTCCGACGGATGCGATCGCTGCAATAATTCCGTCAAGCTCTGCAAACACCTGATTTTCCAGGAAATGCCTGACCTGGGCGGCTCCGCTCGGACAAAATCCGGCGCAACTCCCGCAGCCTTTGCAGACCGCTTCGTTGACAACCGACACCCCGCGGCGTTCATCAAACTCAATGGCCGAGTACGGGCACAAGCCGATACAGGTCTGACAGCCGGCACATACATCCGGGTCTATCCAGGATATTGCAGACGGCACCTGGACGATTCCCCGGGTTGCCAGTGAAAGCGCCTTAGCGGCTGCTCCCGATGCTTGTGCGACGGTATCCGGTATGTCCTTGGGAGACTGGCAGGCGCCGGCTATAAAGACGCCATCCGTAGCCGTATTAAGTGGCCCCAATTTGGGATGTTCCTCAAGAAAGAATCCGTCCGCGCCAAGGTTGACACCAAAAATCCTGCCGACTTCATTGGCGTCCTTACGCGCCTCCATCGCGGCACACAGAACGACCATATCCACCGGCACACGCAAAACACTTCCCAGGAGGGTGTCTTCAGCAATGGCGATGAGTTTCCCCTCTTCTTCCGGCCTGAGAGCCATGTCCGTGATTTCAGCGACTTTTCCCCTGATAAAGGTGGTACCCTCCTCCTGGCATCTTTTATAAAACTCTTCATAGCCTTTGCCGTAACAGCGCTGATCAATATAGAAATCATATACAGCAGTACCGTGGCCGACCTTTTCCTTGATCAGGTGGGAATATTTAAGCGCATACATGCAGCAAACGCGTGAGCAGTATTCATGATAATTCACATCACGGCTGCCGATACAGTGAAGGATGGCCACGCTGGAAGGGGTTTTGGTCAACTCACCTTTTTCATCCCTGATCAGAAATTTGCCCCCGGTCGGTCCGGTTGCATTGCTGAGCCGTTCGACTTCAAGACTGGTAAACACATTTGGATAGGAACCATACCCGAATTGTTTCATTGGGGTAGGATCCATGAGGTCGTAGCCGGTGGCGATAATAATACTGCCGACTTTCACTTCAATTTCTTCCGCTTCCATGGTGTGATCAATGGCTTTGGCCTCGCAGACCTTGACACATTCCATACATTCGGAACAGGCGCCGCAATTCAGGCAGCGATGGGCCTCCTGCCGGGCCTGCTCTTCCGAAAAACCGCGGTTCACTTCGCTGAAAGCCGCAGAGCTCTCCGATGGCGCCTGGTGTGAGGGTTGAGCCCTTTTCACTTCGGAAATGTTTTCGGGGATTTTCTGCCAGTTTTGACCCGGTGCTTCCGCAACTGTCAATTTCAAAGCATATTCATCAAGATTTTCTCCGTTGAGATACCGGTGAATCGCCTCAACCGCCTTGCGGCCGGCCGCAACCGCCTCTATAACCGATGCCGGCCCTGTAACCGCGTCACCAGCCGCGAACACATGGGGGATAGATGTCTGCATGGTATGAGGGTGTACTGCAAAAGTATTCCTTGGGGTCAGGTCCGGACCGTTGCCGGCAGCAACCCAAACTACATCCATCTGCTGCCCGATGGCGCCAATAATCGCATCACATTCGATGATGAACTCCGAACCTTCAACCGGCACCGGGCGACGGCGTCCACTGCCGTCAGGCGCCCCAAGCTCGGTCTTTATACATTTCAAGCCTCTGACGCTGCCTTTTTCGCCAAAAATTCCCACTGGTGCCGTCAGGTAATGGATTTGTATTCCCTCTGCCAGGGCTTCTTCAATTTCTTCGGGATAGGCCGGCATTTCGTTGCGGGTACGCCGGTAAACCACCGTTACGGAATCGCAACCCAGGCGTTTGGCGATTCGTGCAGCGTCAATGGCGACATTGCCGCCGCCGATAACGGCAATATTCTTGCCCGGTCGCGCGCGGCTCCCAAGATTGATTTCTCTTAAGAAGTCTACCGCATTGAATATGCCGCTGAACTCTTTTTCGCCCGGAATATTGATATCCATACTTTTATGGGCGCCGGTTGCCAGAAAAATAATGCGGTACCCTTCTTCTTTCAGACTATCCAGCGTAAAATCACGGCCCAGACGTTTGTTAATTTCTGTTTTAATGCCCAACCGCAGGATATATCCGATCTCTTTGTCAAGTATATCCGGTGGCAGGCGGTAATCGGGAATGCCGACCCGGAGCATGCCGCCCAGCTTTGGAAGGGCTTCAAAAATTGTTATCGGGTAACCTTTCAGCCGAAGGTAATAGGCTGCCGTCAATCCGGCCGGCCCGGAGCCGACCACCGCTACTTTTTCGGAACGCTCCTTGATTTCGGGTAACGGCAATTCATCCAGGTCAACCTGATCGGCGGCAAAGCGCTTTAATTCCCGAATGGCGATGGATTTATCGGTCTCCTGGCGCCGGCATTGATTTTCACAGGGATGCGGGCATACGCGTCCCAATACGCCCGGCAGGGGGAGCCTTTCCATGATTAACTCAACAGCCTCTTTGTATTTACCCTGACCGATCAGCTGGACATAACCCTGAACGTTGATTCCCGCCGGGCAGGTGATCACACAGGGCGCCCGATCCTTTTTGTCGATACAAAAGGTGATCGGTACGGCCTGGGGAAAAGACCGGTAAATGGCCTTGCGGCTGTTCAGAGATTCATCCCATTCACTTGGAACGGATACCGGGCAGACGCTTGTGCACTCACCGCAGCCGGTACAAACACCTTCTTTTACATACCGCGGCTTGCGGTGTATTTTAACCGTATAGTTGCCGATATACCCGGAGACGTCCTTTACTTCACTGTAGGAAAAAAGTTTGATATTGGGATTCTGGACCACCTCGACCATTTTGGGCGTGCCGATGCAGGCGGCACAGTCAAGCGTGGGGAATGTTTTGTCGAACTGCAGCATATGGCCGCCGATGGTGGTCTGTTTTTCAACCAGATAAACCTTATGGCCGGAATTGCCGATGTCCAGCGCCGCCTGCATTCCAGCGATGCCGCCGCCCACCACCAATATGTCCGGATGGACATCGACCTCTCGTGTTTCGAGTCTGTGGTGATAATTTACCCGGTTAATGGCGGCAGCAGCAAGAGTCTTTGCCTTGCGGGTGGCTTCATCCCCATCCGGAGTTACCCATGAAACCTGTTCGCGTACAGAGGCCATCTGGAACATATAAGCATTCAGCCCGGCACGCTCGCAGGCCCCGCGAAAGGTCTTTTCATGAAGACGGGGTGAGCAGGAAGCCACCACAACCCGATTCAGACCATATTCTCTGATATCCTTCTCGATCATTTCCTGGCCGGGATCGGAGCACATGAATTTATAATCTCTCGCAATAACCACATTGGGGAGTTTGCGAGCAAACGCTGCAACCTCTTTTACATCGACTTTTCCGGCAATGTTGATCCCGCAATGACAAATATAAAAGCCAATTTTTACAGCCATCTTCCCGCCTTTTTTGTAATCAAGTTACACTTGCGAGTCTGTTCACCATGTCAAGCAGTTCATCCGCTTCCGGTGGTTTTTCGATATATGCATCGGGTTCAGGAACTCTATGTTCAAAATCAGGACTCTGATACTTCTGAAAATGAAAGACGGTGCTCCGGGAGAGTGTGGATAGCATTATTATCGGAATATTCCGGAGTTTTTTGTCCTGCCTGAAACTGTGATGGAGCTTGAAATTCACTCTTCCGGGCACCATTAAATCCAGAATGATGATCGCGGTTTTTGCTTCCGCGGCCCTGCGCAGGCCTTCCGCCCCGTTTTCGGTTATTACGGGCATAAGATCTCCGGATGAGAGAACAGTTGATAAAAATGTCCGCATTTTAAGGATCCTCATTCACAACCAGCATCTTTATATTTTCCTTGTCCGGTTTCAAGAATGTCTCACACTTGTTTACTGATACCTTTAAACTGACTGGTCAATTTATGCAACATTTTTCCA
>Ga0257141_1000121_pt1 | contig 12852 bp, 9 predicted proteins | sample saktaT_17_FD_193544 | JGI IMG/M metagenome (GOLD analysis project Ga0257141, IMG submission 193544) | Metatranscriptome of saline water microbial communities from Sakinaw Lake, British Columbia, Canada - sak_2011_1_27_36m (Metagenome... | ecosystem: Environmental > Aquatic > Non-marine Saline and...
CGAGGTTGATTTTCAATTATAAAGAAGTATTTTGAAATAAAAAACAGTTACGAGGTTGATATTCAAAGCTATAAGGACCGGTTTGCGGCGCTCGAGCAACAGTACCGGCTGGAGTTGGCAAAGGCCCTGAATGACATTGCCTCCAGGGATGAACAGCTGAAGGCCGGGGAGCAACAGATGCAGGAACTCAACGACCGGCTGAAGGAAAAAGACGAACAGCTGAAGATCCTGGGGCTGCAGGCCTATAAAATGAAGGCTGAACTGGAAGGAGCGCGGAAAAGTACGCCGGAGGAAGAAGAGAAACGGGGGAAATTTTCGATTTTTAAATAATCGGCAGCTGAAAGAATCCCGGAACGCCCGGTATTTTCCATACTCTCTGAGGGTTGTTTAAAAAAAACAAAAGAAATTCATTTTTGTGCTTGCAATTAACTTTTTTTTGTATTAAATGTTTAAGTTTACGGGCGATTAACTCAGCGGGAGAGTGCTACCTTCACACGGTAGAAGTCACTGGTTCAAATCCAGTATCGCCCACCATTGCGCGCGATACGTGCTTTAAAGAGTGCACGGGGAAAACGTTTCCTGCTTAAGAACCTACCAGCACAATAACGTTTATTATAATCTTTCTTCTATAGATAATGGCATAAAAAAAACAGAATACAGACACTTCTCAGCATGCCGTATCTATGTAGTGAATCATTATAGAACGCTTTTATTGGTTTTGCCGGAACATAAACCAACGTCAATAAGCACTGTTTGCTGGCGTAGCTCAATGGTAGAGCAGCTGATTTGTAATCAGCAGGTTGCGGGTTCGAGTCCCATCACCAGCTCTGAGAGAAATGGGTAGGTAGCGAAGTGGTTAAACGCAACAGACTGTAAATCTGTCGACTCTGTCTTCGGAGGTTCGAATCCTCCCCTACCCACGCTTTTTGCGTATCAAGCTGATGTAGCTCAGTCGGTAGAGCACTTCCTTGGTAAGGAAGAGGTCATCGGTTCGAGTCCGATCATCAGCTCAGGTTTTGGAGGTATTGATTTTATACGTCAGTAGCTTAATTGGTAGAGCAGCGGTCTCCAAAACCGCAGGTTGGGGGTTCGATTCCCTCCTGACGTGCACGCAGAAAAAATTTCACTGTAGTTTATTCCGGAACAGTATTCATGAATAAATATATCGGCAAAGCAGCTCAGTATTACCGTGATGTGATCAGTGAAATGCGAAAGGTTGTCTGGCCGAGCAAGGAAGAGATCAAGGATTTGACGATTGTTGTGCTGACGGTTTCAGGTATTCTTGCCTTGTTTACGTTTCTTGTCGACTGGGTCATAAATTTCGTTATGGGAAAGTTATTGTAAGAAACAGGGTTAAGGTGAATTGATGAGCGCAAGAAAAAAAGATATTGAGGTTCAGGGTGTTCCTGTTGCACGCTGGTATGCACTCAGGATTTATTCCGGTCACGAACGCAAGGTTAAGGAGGGCATAGAAGCTGAAGTTGCACGTTGCGGTCTGGGCGAAAAGATACTTCAGGTCTATGTTCCCTATGAGCGTTTTGTGGAGGTAAAAAACGGCAAGAAAAGAAGTTTGACCAAAAACGCCTTTCCGGGCTATGTGCTTATTGAAGCTGTGCTTGATAAGCAGACGAGGAATCTTATTCTCGATATTCCTTCCGTGATGGGCTTTCTCGGCGTCGATGATGTGCCTGCTCCTCTGAGGCCGGATGAGGTTGAAAAGATTCTTGAGCCTGAAAGCTCCATTGAACACCGCTCCGTTGTTGAAGCGCCGTTCAAAATCGGTGATTCAGTCAAGGTTATTGACGGTCCGTTCAGTTCGCTGACCGGCGTTGTTCATGATGTGAGCGTCGAGAGGATGAAAGTGAAGGTTATGATAAGTTTCTTTGGTCGCAGTACTCCTACAGAGCTTGATTTTTCACAGGTTAAGTCAGTTTCCCAATAATAGGGCTTAAGTCATTTAAGCTTCTGAATAGAAATAGATTATGGCAAAAAAGATAATCGGCTTTATTAAGCTTCAGATTCCGGCCGGCGCGGCGAATCCTGCACCTCCTGTCGGACCTGCCCTTGGTCAGAAAGGGGTAAATATCATGGAGTTTTGCAAGCAGTTCAATGCGAAAACCCAGTCTGAGGCGGGGATGATTATTCCTGTAGTAATTACGGTTTACTCTGACAAGTCCTTCACGTTTATCACCAAAACTCCTCCTGCGGCGGTTCTTCTTCTCAAAGAGGCGCAACTCAAGAAGGGTTCAGGCGAGCCCAACCGCAATAAGGTCGGCTCTGTCAACCGCGAACAGGTTCGCAGGATTGCGGAGCTTAAAATGCCGGATCTCAATGCTGTTGATCTCAACGGTGCTGAAGAGATGATTATGGGTACTGCCAGAAGTATGGGAATAGTGGTTGAGGGTTGATTCTTTATTGTAGTGTTTGATGCCGTGGGAGGCTTAAAAGCCGTTTTTTTAACCACTTTTAGAAGATATAAACAATGGCGGGGAAAAAATACAGGGATGCCGCATCGAAGATCGAGCGTTTTCAGGAGTACGATCTGGCAGATGCAGTAGTGAAGATCAGGGAGATTACTGCGGTCAAGTTTGACGCAACGGTTGATATTGCCGTGAAGCTCGGGGTTGATCCCCGTCATGCCGATCAGGTTGTCCGCGGCACGGTTATGCTGCCGCATGGAACAGGAAAAACGGTATCCGTGCTGGTTGTCTGCAAGGAGGCAAAAGCCGAGGAAGCAAGAGAGGCCGGCGCCGATCTTGTCGGGTTTGAGGAGTATATTGAGAAGATCCAGGAAGGATGGACCGGTGTTGATGTTATCATTGCAACTCCGGATGTCATGGGACAGCTGGGTAAGGTTGCCAAGATTCTGGGACCGCGCGGCCTGATGCCGAATCCGAAGTCCGGAACAGTAACGATGGATGTGGCCAAGGCGGTCAGGGAGGTCAAGGCCGGTAAAATCGAGTTCAGGGTTGATAAGGCCGGAAATGTTCATGCTCCGGTCGGAAAGGTCTCCTTTCAGCCTGATCAGCTGGTTGCCAATATCGCAAGTTTCCTCAAGGAGGTTGTGCGACTGAAGCCCTCTGCAGCAAAGGGACAATATGTCCAGGGTGTGGCGCTTTCGAGCACTATGTCCCCGAGCGTGAAGGTTAAAATGGAAAAATTTGTCGCCTAATAAAAACGGTTTATACGATGAAGCGAGATAAAAAAGAACAGATCGTTCAGGATTTTTCTGAAAAAGTCAATAACTCACAGGGCATATATCTTACTGAGTTTCAGGGATTGAACGTCGCCAAGATGGCGGAACTGCGCAAAGAGTTCAGAAAGGTAGGAGTTGAGTATCGTGTTGTTAAAAACACCCTCATTAAAAAGGCTCTGAAGGATCTTGCCGGAGCAGACAGGCTTGCTGCAGGTCTTAAAAGTACCACCGCTGTTGCATTTGGATATGATGACCCGTTAGCTCCGGCCAAGGTTATCAGAAAGTTCAGCAAAACCAATGACGCGCTGAAATTCAAGATGGCGGCAATTGATGGTGTTGTTTTCGGCGCTGACAAGCTTCCTCAGCTTTCCGAAATGCTTACCAAGACGGAAAATGTCGGTCGTGCGGCCGGCCTGATCAACAGTGTTGTCAGTTCTGTCCCGATGGTGGTCAATGCGGTTATGAGAAACCTTGTCTGTGCTCTTGATCAGATTGCAAAGCAGAAGCAGTAAATTATACGAATCTATTACGCACTCAGGAAATTATTTTAATCGTAAATTATTAAACAAGAGAGGGGAATAATGTCTATCGAAACACTTGTAGAGCAGATTGGTAAGTTGACTCTTACAGAAGCCTCAGAATTAGTGAAGGCTCTGGAAGAGAAGTTTGGTGTCAGTGCTGCTCCTGTTGCAGTTGCCGGTGTTGCTGCAGCTCCTGCCGGCGAAGCTGTCGTTCAGGAAGAACAGACTGAGTTTGACGTTATCCTGACGGCCGCTGGAGAGAGCAAGATCAATGTGATCAAGGCAGTTCGTGCGATTACCGGTCTTGGACTGAAAGAGGCAAAGGATCTTGTCGATGGCGCACCGAAAACCGTAAAAGAAGCTGTATCCAAGGATGAGGCAGAGAAAATTGCCAAAGAGCTGAAGGATGCAGGCGCAGCAGTAGAAGTTAAGTGATCTTTGAAAAGAGTCATTACTATAGCGAGCTCCGTTTCCATTTTGAGACGGAGCTTTGTCTGTTTGTATAAGTACAGTTTTGATGGTTTTTCCTGTGATGATACGATTAAGATCCACTGGACGTTACAGTTGTCCGGCAAAGGTTTTTTGATCTTTGTGATAGCTTAATCTGTAAGTAATTCATGCAATTGATAAAAGCGAGGTGCATGTGAAAGTGGCTGATGCAACAACAACACCGTGTATTGACTTTTCCAAAATTCAGAGTGTTATAGAGCCTCCCGATTTATTAAAAGTTCAGTTAGACTCATTCCATAATTTTATACAGGACAGCGTTCCTCTTGCAAAAAGAAAGGACCAGGGCCTTGAGCGGGTTCTGCGCAGCGCATTCCCGATCACCGATACCAGAGGGCTGTATCTTCTTGAGTATATCTCATACAGCTTTGATAAACCCAAGTACACAGTCGAGGATTGTATAGAACGGGGTTTGACCTACGATGTTTCCCTGAAAGTCAAACTTAAGCTTTCCTACAAGGATGAGGCGGATGAGACCGACTGGAAGGAGACCATACAGCAGGAGGTCTATCTTGGCCGAATCCCCTATATGACCGAGCGTGGCACATTCATTGTCAATGGTGCTGAACGCGTTGTGGTTGCCCAGCTTCACCGTTCTCCCGGTGTTGTGTTCAGTGAAGCCATCCATCCGAACGGCAAGAAAATGTATTCGGCTAAAATCGTTCCGACACGCGGTTCATGGATCGAGTTTCAGACCGATATCAATAATCAGATTTTTGTCTATATCGACCAGAAGAAGAATTTTCTGGTCAGTGCGCTGTTGCGCGCCATAGGATTTGCAAGGGATGAGGATATTCTTGGCCTGTTTGATCTTGTCGAAGAGATTCCACTGAAATCCGGTAAAAAGGAACAGCTTGTAGGACAGTATCTTGCTTCAGATATAGTAGATATGCAGACCGGCGAGGTGGTCAGTGCAAGGACTGCGATTACGGAGGATATCTTTGAGCAGATTCTTGCTGCCGGGTATAAAAGCGTCAAGGTGATGAAGACCTTTGCGGGTGGAGATAAGGGTCAGGACAAATCAATCATTATCAATACCATTCTCAACGACAGTTCCGCGACGGAGGAAGAGGCGCTTGAGATTGTCTATGAAGAGCTGAGAGCCAATGAGGCCCCTGATATTGATGCGGCAAGGAGCTTCCTGGAGAGAACGTTTTTCAACCAGAAAAAATATGATCTCGGCGATGTCGGCCGTTACAGGATCCGCAAAAAACTCGGCAAAGAGTTTGATGAGCTGAATGAATATCTCGCCGGCAAGCCTGAGCTTAAAAAGCTTTCGGATTCCATTTACGAGAAAGTTCTTCAGACGATACAGTCATTTTCCGATGAGCCGACCGGTGAGGATATTCTGGTGCTGACGCATTATGATATTATTTCGGTCATCTATTACCTGATCAAACTGGTCAACGGGCTTGCCGACGTTGACGATGTCGATCATCTGGCAAACCGCCGGGTGCGTTCAGTCGGTGAACAGCTTGCCGCCCAGTTTGTCATTGGACTGGCCAGGATGGGAAAGAATGTCCGTGAGAAGCTCAACTCCAGAGACTCTGATAAAATCGCTCCTGCAGATCTCATTAATGCGCGCACGGTATCAAGCGTTGTCTCAAGCTTTTTTGCGACAAGTCAGCTTTCGCAGTTCATGGATCAGACCAACCCTCTTGCTGAAATGACCAACAAGAGAAGAGTGTCGGCACTCGGACCGGGTGGTCTTACCAGAGAACGTGCAGGTTTTGAGGTTCGTGACGTTCATTATACTCACTATGGCAGGCTCTGCCCGATCGAAACTCCCGAAGGACCTAATATCGGTCTTATATCCTCACTCTCTGTTTATGCGGAAATTAACGATAAAGGGTTTATCCAGACTCCATACCGTGTGGTCGACAAGGGTCAGGTAACCGACACAGTCCTGATGCTTTCGGCTGAAGACGAAGAGAACAAGATTACCGTACCGGTGAGCGTGCCGCTTGACGCCAATAACAGAATAGCCGTCGAGTCGGTCCAGGCAAGGACAAAGGGCGACTATCCGGTTGTGCCTGCAGAGGACGTCAATTATATGGACGTTTCTCCCGTACAGATCGTCAGCGCTGCAGCCGCCCTGATTCCTTTTCTTGAGCATGATGACGGTAACCGTGCGCTTATGGGTGCAAACATGCAGCGCCAGGCGGTTCCGCTGCTGACTTCAGAGGCTCCGGTTGTCGGAACCGGCATGGAAGCCAAGGTGGCCAGAGATTCACGCTCGGTCATTGTTGCGGAAGGAGCCGGAACGGTCGAAGACGTTACGGCTGAATATATCCAGGTTCGCTATGATATCGACACCGATAATGATGTGCATCTGTCGATGCTTGATCCTGATGAAGGCCTTAAAACCTACAAGCTGATCAAGTTCAAACGATCCAACCAGGATACCTGTATTTCACAGAAACCTCTGGTACATATCGGTCAGCGTGTTGAAAAAGGCTTTGTTCTTGCGGACAGTTCATCGACAGAAAACGGAGAGCTTGCTCTCGGCAAAAATGTACTGGTAGCCTTCATGCCCTGGCGCGGTTATAACTTTGAGGATGCCATTATTCTGAGTGAAAGGCTTGTCTATGACGATGTCTTTACCTCCATCCATATTCATGAATTTGAGGCCAATGTCCGCGATACCAAACGCGGTGAAGAGCAGTTTACCCGTGATATCTATAATGTCAGTGAGGAGGCGCTCAGAAACCTTGATGAGAACGGTATCGTCCGAATCGGTGCGGAAGTCAAGGAGAGGGATATACTGGTCGGAAAAATAACTCCGAAAGGCGAGAGTGATCCCACGCCCGAAGAAAAGCTGCTGAGGGCGATTTTCGGCGATAAATCAAGCGATGTAAAGGATGCCTCAATGCATGTCCCTGCGGGCATGAAAGGTATTGTCATCAAGACGAAGCTTTTCAGCCGCAAGAAAAAGGTCGGTATGGACAGCAAGGAGAAACTTGAGGCTGTAGACAAGCGGTTTGACAATAAAGAGTTTGACCTGCGGAAGAGATTTGCCAAATGGCTGAAGCAGCTTCTTGAAGGGAGAATTTCAACCGGCATCACCAGCGAAAAGGGAAAAGAACTGATTGCTGAAGGCGCAATGTTTGATGATGCTGTACTGGCTAAATTCAGCACGATGCCGTTTCTTGAATCGATCGATTTTTCAAAAGGCATTACTGATTCCCAGAAGGTGAACGATAATGTTGTCCGCCTTGTCAAGGAGTTCCGTTTCAAGCTCAAAGACCTTGCTGATGAGCGGGACAATGAGAAATACAAGATCAATGTCGGCGATGAACTTCCTCCGGGTATCGAGGAACTGGCGAAGGTATATATCGCACAGAAAAGAAAAATACAGGTCGGCGACAAGATGGCGGGACGGCACGGCAACAAGGGTGTTGTAGGTAAAATCCTTTCGATTGAGGATATGCCGTTCATGGCAGATGGAACACCGGTTGATATCGTACTTAATCCTCTTGGTGTACCGAGCCGTATGAATATAGGACAGCTCTATGAAACATCGCTCGGCTGGGCGGCAAAAAAGCTCGGTGTCAAGTTTAAAACTCCGATTTTCAACGGCGCCACCTATCAGGAAGTACAGCAGGAACTTGAACGGGCAGGACTTCCGGTAACAGGCAAGGTTAGTCTTTTTGACGGACGAACCGGTGAGAGATTCAATGATGAGGTGACCATAGGCTATATCTACATGCTCAAGCTGAGCCACCTTGTCGATGACAAGATCCATGCCCGTTCAACCGGTCCATACTCACTGATAACCCAGCAGCCGCTTGGCGGTAAAGCCCAGTTCGGCGGACAGAGATTCGGTGAAATGGAGGTCTGGGCTCTTGAAGCTTATGGTGCTGCCAATATTCTTCGGGAAATGCTGACGGTCAAGTCCGATGATGTGATCGGTCGTAATAAGACCTATGAGGCAATTGTAAAAGGTCAGAACCTGCCGGATCCGGGAATACCGGAATCGTTTAATGTGCTTGTCCGAGAGCTGCAGGGTCTTGGTCTTGAGATTCGTATTGACGACAGGGTTCCTTAGTAATGTGTTAATTGGCGTGTACATCATTAACGGACGTTAAAAAGAGTCGTTTAAAAAGGATATTGACTATGATATTTTCACAGGGAGCATCGCCGTTGAAAGGTGATTTTTCAAGGATAAAGTTCAGTATTGCATCACCTGAAAGCATTCTTGCCCATTCAAGGGGAGAGGTTTTAAAGCCGGAGACGATAAACTACCGTACATTCAAGCCGGAACGTGACGGGTTGATGTGCGAAAAAATATTCGGGCCGACAAAGGACTGGGAGTGCTACTGCGGTAAATACAAGCGTGTCCGCTATAAAGGCATCATCTGTGACCGGTGCGGCGTAGAGGTTACGACGAAGAGTGTCCGCAGGGAGCGTATGGGTCATATATCCCTGGCTGTTCCTGTCGTGCATACATGGTTTTTCCGCTCGGTTCCAAGCAAGATAGGAGCTCTGCTTGACCTGTCGACCAAGGAGCTCGAGAGGATTATCTACTATGAGGTCTATGTTGTCATCAATCCCGGAGAACCTGGTGAAAAGCAGGGGATCAAGAAACTTGACCGTCTTACCGAGGAACAGTATTTCCAGATTATAACCGAGTATGAAGATAATCAGGATCTTGAGGATTCAGACCCTGACAAGTTTGTCGCCAAAATGGGCGGTGAAGCAATTCATATGCTTCTCAAGAACATTGATCTTGATGCAAATGCGATACATCTGCGCAAAGTGCTCAAGGAGAGCAGTTCGGAACAGAAAAGAGCAGACGCGCTGAAAAGACTTAAGGTTGTCGAGGCGTTCCGTAAAAGCTACGAGCCGCATAAGAAAACCCGCAAAAAGCCCATGGGGCTGTTTCCGGAGGATGAACTTCCCGAGCCCTATGTTTATGAGGGCAACAAGCCTGAATATATGGTGATGGAAGTCGTTCCGGTCATTCCACCTGAGCTTCGCCCGCTTGTTCCGCTTGAAGGAGGCCGTTTTGCAACCTCCGATCTGAATGACCTCTACCGCAGGGTGATCATCCGGAACAACCGCCTGAAAAAACTGATCGATATCCGTGCCCCGGAGGTTATTCTCCGCAACGAAAAGAGAATGCTCCAGGAGGCTGTTGATGCCCTGTTTGATAATTCACGCAAGGCCAACGCAGTCAAAACCGGCGAGTCAAACAGGCCGCTGAAATCGCTTTCTGATTCACTTAAGGGCAAACAGGGCCGCTTCCGCCAGAACCTGCTTGGCAAGAGGGTCGATTACTCCGGGCGTTCGGTAATCGTTGTCGGTCCGGAACTGAAACTGCATGAGTGCGGACTGCCGAAAAGTATGGCCATAGAGCTTTTTCAGCCATTTGTGATCCGGCGTCTTGTTGACCGTGGTATTGCAAAATCGGTGAAATCAGCTAAAAAACTTATAGATAAAAAAGATCCGATTGTCTGGGACGTACTGGAAAAAGTCATTGATGGCCGTCCGGTGCTGCTCAACAGGGCACCGACACTCCATCGTCTCGGTATTCAGGCATTCCAGCCGGTACTGATCGAAGGCAAAGCCATTCAGATTCATCCTCTGGTCTGTACGGCTTTCAACGCCGACTTTGACGGTGACCAGATGGCGGTTCATATACCGCTGTCGCAGGAAGCCCAGATCGAGGCATCACTTCTCATGCTCTCGTCTCATAACCTTATTCTGCCGCAGTCCGGAAAACCGGTTACGGTTCCTTCGCAGGACATGGTACTTGGTATGTATTATCTGACCAAGTCGCGTTCAGGAGATATCGGCGAGGGGCAGATATTCTACAGCGCCGAGGATGTTATTATCGCTTATCATGAAGAGCGGGTAGGGTTGCATGCACAGATTTTCGTCAAGTATGACGGAGAGATAGATCAGAAATTCGATCCCCTGCGGGTACTTGATACGGTGGTGGATCCCGCAACGGAAAAGTCAGTCTGGCTGAAATCACAGATTGAAAAGAAGGCCGTTCTGCTGACCACTGTCGGCAGGGTGATCTTCAACCAGAACGTCCCGAAAAAAATAGGGTTTATCAACAGGGTTATCGACAAGAAGGTAGCCAAGGAGCTGATCGGCCGGCTCAGCAGCGAGGTCGGAAATGTCGAAACTGCCAAGTTCCTTGACAATATCAAGGAGGTCGGGTTCCATTATGCCATGAAAGGCGGTCTTTCCGTAGCTCTTTCAGATGCAATTGTGCCTGAAACCAAGGTCAAACATATCAAGAGTGCGCAACGGGACAGCACCAAGGTTCTCAAAGAGTACAACCGGGGCACACTGACTGACAACGAGCGTTACAACCAGATCGTTGATGTGTGGCAGAAGACCTCGAATATCGTTGCCGAAGAGTCCTATCAGAAGCTTAAAAAAGACCGTGACGGCTTTAATCCGCTCTATATGATGCTTGATTCCGGAGCCCGCGGCTCCAGAGAGCAGGTCCGTCAGCTGACCGGTATGAGAGGTCTTATCGCCCGTCCGCAGAAGTCCATGTCGGGCCAGCCGGGTGAAATTATTGAAAACCCGATTATTTCGAACCTCAAGGAGGGACTTACCGTTCTTGAATATTTCATTTCAACGCACGGTGCGCGTAAGGGACTTTCAGATACCTCGCTGAAAACTGCCGATGCAGGATACCTTACCAGAAGACTCCATGATGTTGCCCAGGATGTGATTGTTACCATGGATGACTGCGGAACCACGCGCGGTCTCTATGTACACCGTAACATCGAAGAAGAGACCAGCGGACAGATCAAGTTCCGGGAGAAAATAAAAGGGCGCGTTGCCGCACGCGATATCTACGACAGCCTGAACAACAAGGTAGTCGTAGATTCCGGAGAAATTATCACCGAAGAGCTTGCAGAACTCATACAGGAGACGGCAGGTGTTGAGGAGGCCGAGATCCGTTCGGTTCTGACCTGCGAGTCTAAAATCGGCATCTGTTCGAAATGCTATGGAACAAACCTCTCTGTACATGAGCTTGTTGAAATCGGTGAAGCTGTCGGAGTTATTGCCGCACAGTCGATCGGCGAACCCGGAACTCAGCTGACCCTCCGGACCTTCCACCAGGGCGGTACCGCACAGGGAGGTATTTCTGAAACCGAGACGAAAGCATTTTATGATGGTCAGGTTCAGTTTGAGGATATCAAGACGGTCGAGCACAGTGCCATCAATGAAGATGGTGTAGAGGATATCCGTACCATCGTCATTCAGAAGAACGGCAAGATCAATATTGCCGATCCCGAATCCGGAAAGATCCTGAAGCGGTATCTTGTTCCCCATGGAGCCCATCTCCACTGTAAAAACGGCTCACTGGTCAAAAAAGACCAGGTGATGTTCAGCAGCGAACCCAACAGTACGCAGATCATAGCTGAGCAGCCGGGATTCATCAAATTTGCCGATATTGAAAAAGGCGTCACCTACAAGGAAGAGGTGGATCCCCAGACCGGATTTGCACAGCATACCATTATCAACTGGCGTACAAAACTGAGAGCGACCGAAACAAGGGAACCGAGATTGATAATTCTTGATCAGAACGGAGAGGTTAAAAAGACCTATCCGGTACCTATCAAGTCGAATCTTTATGTAGAAGACGGGCAGAAGATCACTCCGGGCGATATCATGGCCAAGGTACCAAGAAACCTTGACCGTGTCGGCGGCGATATTACCGCCGGTCTGCCGAAGGTAACGGAACTGTTTGAAGCCCGTATTCCTTCAGATCCGGCAATCGTTACTGAAATTGACGGTTACGTCAGCTTCGGCTCACAGCGCAGAAGCAGCAAAGAGATCAAGGTTAAAAACGATTTCGGTGAAGAGAAGGTCTATTACGTGCAGGTCGGCAAGCATGTGCTTGCCAATGAGGGTGATGAAGTCAAGGCCGGTGATCCATTGACCGACGGCGCAGTTTCTCCTCAGGACATCCTGCGTATTCAGGGCCCCAATGCTGTTCAGCAGTATCTGGTTAACGAAATCCAGAAAGTATACCAGATCAATGCGGGCGTTGAGATCAACGACAAGCATCTTGAAGTTATCGTTCGTCAGATGCTTCAGAAAGTCAGGGTAGAAGAGCCTGGAGATACGGATCTGCTGCCGGGTGACCTGATCGACCGGAGTGCCTTTGTCGCTTCAAACGAAGGTATTGCTGAAAAGGTGCGTATTACCGACAAAGGGGATGCTCCGGCAAGGATTCAGGACACCCAGCTCTATAAAATGCGCGATATCACAAAGCTGAACAGGGAGCTCCGCAAGAATACCAAAAATATGGTTGCCTTTGAGCCTGCACTGCAGGCAACCTCTCACCCGGTTCTGCTTGGAATTACCAGTGCGGCGCTTCAGACAGAGAGCGTGATTTCTGCAGCATCATTCCAGGAGACCACCAAGGTACTGACCGATGCGGCGGTGGCAGGAAAGGTTGATTATCTTGCCGGGCTGAAAGAGAATGTCATTGTCGGCAAACTGATTCCTGCAGGCACAGGGCTGAAGAAATACAAAGCCATAAAACTGACCGGAGAAGGTCAGGATAATGCTTCTGACGCCGAACACGCGGAACCCGAGACAGCAACCCGGGAGGGCTTTGCAAACGAACGTTAGTTCTTGAGGGCTGGA
>Ga0257141_1000122_pt1 | contig 12771 bp, 15 predicted proteins | sample saktaT_17_FD_193544 | JGI IMG/M metagenome (GOLD analysis project Ga0257141, IMG submission 193544) | Metatranscriptome of saline water microbial communities from Sakinaw Lake, British Columbia, Canada - sak_2011_1_27_36m (Metagenome... | ecosystem: Environmental > Aquatic > Non-marine Saline...
CCCGAACGTGAGTTCGGGCGACTTTAGGGCCTACTGGAAGAAGCAGGGAGCTTCTTCCAGATAGGCTAATTGACGGATCTGCCGTCGTCATGGCGATCGATAACGCCGTCGATGACATCGACTAGCGAAATTGCCGAGTCGACGATAGCAGCTATAGTCGACAAAGCGGGATTGTTAGCTCTGAAGGCGACGTCGTCGACCACGGCTTTGAAGGCGTCTAGATCTTGACGAATTTTGTCAGCTAGAACGCGAATTTCGTGTTTGTTCATGGATGGGAAGTTTTAGAAGCTACGCTAGCTTCAAGGCTGTTAATTCTTGTGGGAGTCGGAAGAATAGAGTGGCCCATTTTCCAGGTTCCCATCATCGAGACGATCTCAATATCGAAAGTCTTGATGTCGGAAGGAAACTTGCTGGGCAGCATCTTCGAAGCGTCGTTCAATACGCAGTTAAGAATGAAATCGCTGTCGTTAGGGTAAACCTGTCCTAAGTAGATCCACTTGTCGTTAGAAAAATAGTGAACACTGAGAGAGGCGATGACGAAGTCGACGTCACCATGAATCCCGTTCACGGTAGGGACCTTTTTGACGAAACAGGCCAGAGAGTTGTTGGCAGTGTTAAACATAGACCGAATAATTTAGAAGCAGAGGAATTTAAGCAGCTAGTCTGAATAAGGATCCTCGTCGGAGTGGCGCTTTCGCATGCGGCGCTTCCCGAGGTATCGAGAGAGCGCAGCAATAGCGAAAGTCGTCAGGCATCCAAGAGTAACCGAATAGAAGTCTAAGATATGTTGGTGGGACATCTTTGGTTATTTGAAAGCCGCAGAGAGGACAACTTTTTTAATGACGTTTTTACAGATATTACGAGCGATGATAGGATCGGAGACCCCGGGTTTCAGAGTGGCCAGAGATTTCGCCAAGGCGTCTGCGGAAATCTGGAGCTTGCTACCTACGTTCCAGAAATCAGAGAAAAGGCTGCTGGCTTTGATCACTGCGTTGTGTGTGGCTCTACCATTCGCCAGGATTAGATTGTGGCAAGCGTTGTGTTTAGGTTTGGCGGAGGCCAGACTAGCAGTGTAGAGGGCGGCCGATACAGCGAATTGATCCACGGGGTCTAGTTTAACCGATTCGCGACCGAAAGCGAGGACGCCGGAAGGGTCCTGAGTCAACAAAGTGATCGTGGTGTCAGTTAGACAGCGGAAAGCTAGTAGTGATGAAGCGCCGAATGAAACTACAGGAGAGAAATCACCATAAGAGAAGGCCCAAGCCGATGGTTTAGCTCTGGAAAGAAGTCTCAGTTCAGTGTGAACTGAGCCAGTGTTGCCAGACCCTTCCATCATGCAATTCGAGATGACGTCGGAGGCCAAAATGGGCAAACCGGCAGAGCCGCAGAGTCCTGTAAACCACATAGTGGAAGGGACGTTGATGTCAGCTCCAGACTCGAAAGAGAGGCCGTTAGACCATGACTTTGAACGGGATAGTCTCCAGCCAGGGACTAGAGCTATGGCGTACTCAGCAGAAGAGGCCAGATCTCCAGTAGATCTGATCTCGTAGTCAGTGATGAAACCGAGGTACTTGTGAACGATCATGACTTTCTCGTGCCAGGGAAGGCTTTGGATGGAAATACCGAATAGAGAAGCCACGTTTGAGGAAAAGGAAGGGTCGTCTAGATAGCTGCGACTGTCTGAGTCTGAGAAATCTTTCTTGTTAATAGTGACTTTCGAGTGCAAATCAGATTCGGCGGCGCGCACGCGAATGACGGTTCCATGGGAAACTTCGGCATCGAGTCGGTTCATGATAGGCTCCATAATAGAGCCGATGGTGAACACAGTACCGTCATACATTTTGATCTTCGTTTCGGAGTCGGCTGGGAGAACTCGAAGACTGGCGTCTAGGCTACCAAAGCCAGTTAAGGCGGTGTGAGCGGCTAGCAGCTGAAGCATAGCTTTCGAATCCGATGAAAGGACGTTGGGTAGCGAGTTAACTGGCAAAGCCTGTAACGAAGCTATAGTAGCGTCAGGAATGGTTATTTTGCTCATAAGCAGAATAGAAGTCGCAGAGTTGGCGTTTTTTTTAGTTTATGCCGGTGGATTGTATCGAGTCGCGGATGTTCATACGAGCTAATTTGACAGCCATAGAGTCCGCTGAGATGGAATCGCCTTTCTGTCTGGAGTCGTCGGAAGTTATACGGCTGAGAGACGTAGTGTCGGCGTCGCCTAAATAGCGCTTAGCTATAGAGGGAATGCTCTCAGGAGTGGCGACAGGAATCATTCCGACAGGGATGACTCTCTTGTTTAAGCGAGACTTAGCGACGATGAGGTTCTGTAAAATCTTGTCTATACCGATGAAAGAGGTTCCAGTGGATACCACTTCTGCGGCACCTTCTTGCACGGCGGCTTGAGTAGCTATGTGTAGTTCGTCAGACGCCTGAGATCCCGCGATGTTGTAGGATAATCTAACCAGACCCATCCGCATGTACCAGGCGTCAAGACCGAATAAGAGACTCTCCATCCAAGCTAATCTAGCAAGAGAGCTAGCGAAGATGTCGACCTCGCGCTGGCGCATATCAGAGTTGGCACTCAGAGACGGGGTCAGCGAGTTGGCTAATACGCGCTGTATCTCCGACTGAGCTCCGACGCTATCAGTTAGTTTAACACCAGAAAGGAGTTCGTTAGACAGAAAAGAGGTGTAAGCGTCTATCGGAGCCGAACTAGAATCCTGCATCTTCTGAGGGTCTTAGCGACCACGGAGCTGTTTAGAGTTTGCTGTACGTTATTTTGAAACTTCTTCTGAGCTCCAGACTCTATGACGCCTCCGCCTTGTTCGGTGCGCTCTTTGATCCATCGGGTTAGAGCCGTAGCGATATCCTTTTTGTTTTGAGTTTTCAGACGTTCGAGATCGGCCGTGTTAAGACTACGAGTAGTAGTATCAGTGACGACGTTAAGTAAAAATTCTAGCAGCTCGGTCTGGGGAAGCACGCTGATATTGAGCAAAGAAACTATCATGGCCTGCTGATCGCCGTAGTTTCCCTGAGTGAGGGGGCTCAAAGCGTGAAAACCGTCTAGGAATCCGGGGCACACAGCGCACAAACGATCTTTGAGGATACGCAGTAACTCTAGAATAGCGGATTGACGGTCGTTGAAGCGTTCGCGGAGGGCAGGAGGTTCAGCTTCCTCAAAAGGGGTCACGCGAGGGGGTTGAACGATCAAGAAGCTACCTATTGAGTCGCGGCGGCCGTTACCAGCGTCAGAGCCCACCCAACCCTCGAAGTTGTTGGGAAGCATGCTTCCCAAATAGACCATCCTGTTAGCCATCTTTGTAGTTAAAGAGCTGAGAATAGCCTCATTATTGTTACCGAAGCCTAAGCCCTCAAGAGGAGTAAGCGTGTTCATATTACCCATCTGAGGAGTAGCTTGGTACTGAGCTATAGTAGCGTCGACGGACTGCAAACTAGAAAGCAAGCTGTGGAGGCCGGACCCTCGGTACGATCGCATCCTAGCTTCAGCCAGGTTAGTTCTGACACGCACGTCTGACTGGTAAGCCCGTAGGTTGTGGTTCCCCCCTGCAGCGACGTCAGCGGCAAGTCGAGTGGAGGACTGGACTATATCGTTGAGGAGAAGCCGGCCCAGGTTGGAGATGTCGACATCGGCCTTGTCGGTAGAAGCAGAGACGACGGATCCACTCTTGAAAGCGGCAACCCCGAGCCTCTTAGCTAGAGAGGAAGTTTCGACATCGGTGCCTAAAGTGGCCAAAATTTCTGCCAAAGCGGGAATTATCTGTAACATATGGTTAATAGATTCAGATCCAGAGAGGTTGCGGAATACTAACGACCGCGACGGTTTGAGCGACGCTCGACGCGAGCAGCTTTCTTTTCAGACTTGTTGTCAGCTTTGGCTTGCTGTCTGGCTCCTCTGTTTTCGCGGCGAGCTGTTTTGTTCGACAGCTTGGCTGTTTTAGCTTCGTTACGAGATTGCCTTTTAGCGGCGCGAGTAGAAACTGTAGCCGTGCGAGCGGCGGCCCTAGTCTCGCGCTCATCGCGCATGACTTCGCGGTGAGATTCGCGGTCTTGGCGGATCTCTATCTTTTGGTCGGTCTTTTCAGAGCTGCCAAAAAGGGCTTCCAATAATTGTTGAATGATACCCATAGTAAATAGGTTGTAGACTCAGAGTTATGAGAAATCTATTTTCCAGCACCAGCGCCTAAGCCAGAGGGGCCTTTAGGTGAGGGAGTGGAGCTAGGAGTTGCTTTTCCGATGGTTAGGAAGGGGCTGACTCTAGTGTTAGGCGGCTGTGGAGTAGTCTTAGCTACGGCGGCTCGCTGGCCAATGGCAGAGACGGCCGGGTTGGCGGCTAAACCGTTGGCGGCAGGAATGACAGCGGATAAACCGGAGATATTGGCAGCCAAAGAGGCCATGCTAGCGTTAGCTTTGTCCACATCTGCTGGGTCTAAGCCGGCCAGGATAAGTGGAGCCGCTACTGTACCGGTCACAATCTTTTCGACGCTGGCGAAGCTGAAGATAGTGGCGAACCCTTGTCGAATGAGGTCGGCTGTCTGTTTTGTTCGATCGAAGAGAGCTTTTGAAGCGGCGGTCATCGTAGAAGTGTCGGGGATAATGATAGTCCCGAGAGTTAAAGCTTCTATCAAATTGTGAGCGTTCGAGATGAGGGCCATAGTAGCAGGACCTAAGTTAGAGAGCTTAGGAATGAATTCGCTCATCTGCGTGTGGAGCAGTTCGTAAGCTTTGCTCTTCATGAAGTCGGTCTTAGCGCTAAGAGCTTTGGCGGATATGTGAGCCATGGTAGCGTCTTTCACCATGGCAACTTGTTCGGGTGTCATATAGTTATGAGACTTGAGTTTCAGAGGTGTCGTTTAAGTTTTGGGGTTCCTCAGATCCGGCGTCAGGGGCTTCAGCGTCTCCTAGGGCGTCAGCAGACTTCTCCAGGGACTGGCCTCTTCGAGCAGCCAACTCCTCTTCAGTAGCCAGATGTGAGATAACAGCCCGCGAGTTATCGAGAGCTAGAGTGGTAAGGCTAATGATAGAGCCTTTGTCCGCAGGCTTGAAAGCAGCCGAAGTTAAGCCGAATTTTTCTATTAAAGCGGCGGCTATGTACGAGCCCGAAGGCTGTTCAGTGAAATCGCCCTCCTCGATAGTACCTTTGTGACCGTCGATGGACAGTAAGGAGACGTTGTGCGCTTCGATATAAGCCACAAGCAACTCGACGTGTTCGTTAGCAGACACTAATTCAGGGTGACTCTCAGGAGCGCTTTTGAATAAAGCGACTCTTACAGTTCCGTAAGGTTGAAGGTCTAAATCCATTGTAAAATTGATCAAGTTCCATAGTTAAACTCCAGAGTGGTAGGGTCGATGGTTTTCGAATAGTGGCTCAGTAATCGACGTAGGGGGCCAGAGTTGGTGGCTGAGTGTAGAAGGGCGCGAGATGATCCGGCGTACGAGCTGAAAGGTTCGCCAACAGGAATCACTCCGCCGTGCTCGAAGTTAACAGCCAAGTGTAGAAAATCGTCGAGGCGAGAGAACCAGCGATTGCGATCCGTTAAAGTGGGTCGGTGATTAATAAAGAACCGACCACTCAGCAATTCGGACACTTCCTTAGATATGTCTCGCCCGGTTAGAGCTAGAAAAGGGGCGGATTGCAACAAAGTGGACACTATAGAGCTAGGGTCCGTTTCTCCGCGAGCTAAGCCCATGAGGTAGTTGCGAACGTCCACACGGCCGCCTTTACTGAGAGAGAGCATGAAGGCGTCAGCGAAAACCTCGCTGGATACCAAAGAGCTGAAGTTAGACCAAGAACAGGGGCGAGTGTACCCGAGTTCGGAGCTGATAGCTTGGTAAAGTCTCTTGAAGCCGCTAGTATTCTCGACCTGTTCGAGAAGGTACGAGTGCAAAGGATGATTCTGAGTGCGAATCATACGAGACATGAGGCCAAAGCTCTCGATTATTGGACCTTTAGGAGCTCGCTCGCGCCAGAAGGTCTGGCTTAGAGCGCGACTAACTAAGTTGTAATTGCAGCCTCTGTCGAAATCGTAATATCGCATGAGGAATACGAGGCCGGCTTGCCCAGTAGTCTTGAAACCGAAAGTACTGATAGCATCGGCAACCTCTGATCCGACAGGGCCAGAGTAGAGTCCTCCGTTATCGTCTCCTAGAGCGACGAAGTCAAATTTGACTCCTAGATCTGAGAAGGCTTGAGTAGGACTCACTCGTTGGCTTTTAACGTAGCCGGCTATGTTAAGGACTCCGTTGATGACCCAATTGAAAAGGGAGGTCATGTTGGAACCGGAAAGCAGCGAACCTTTGTTCTTTAACCAGAAATGTGTATCTCCGGCGAAATAAGGAGCCGCTAGAGTGGGCCGGCAGAAGTGAGTCTCCAGGTGACCGCGCCAAGCAGGAAACAGGTCGAGGACAGGCTTTATAGCGCGAATGAAAGTCTTGATGACGTACATGTTGACGGATTGGTCAAAACCTGAGAAATCGAGAGATATGAAGTTCGGGTCCGGGATTTTGGAGGACAAAGCTCGTAGGGAGTGATAAATGTCACTCTCGCTAGTAGTTTTGTATATCCGCATCTGAGTCAGACAGAGCTTAAGAGTATTAGTTACAAAACGTAAACTCAAGTTGTCTAGACCGGGACCCCCATAAACAGCTCGAAGTCGAGGACTTTCACCTATACTTTCCTTAGTGGCTGAGATGGTGGTCGAAGTCACGTTATATAGATTCTGCGCTTTGTATGCGCCTTGCCAGCGAAAGAAATTGGTATAGTACAGGGCCGGGAATTCTAGTCCAAAATTAGAGCAACGCTGCAGTATGCCGTCCTCGAAGGATTTCGAGAAACCGGAATTCATGTAGTGAAGGGAACCTTCAGCGGTGAAAGCGTTGCAGAGGTCGTTCAAAGGCGAACCTCCACTGATATTCAGTGGCGCGCTCAAATTAGAAAACCTAACGGAGGGGAGGCTGGGATACAAGTCGTTCCCTACCCGACTCAGCACCTTAGGAAGGATGTCAGCTAATATCTTAGCGAAGTGGTCGGCTACCGAGTTAACCTCGGAGCAATCGGATATCGGATTCTTAGATCCCAGAGGGTCGGCGAGAATGTGGTTGTAAGGTAGGTTGCCGTTTAGGATGCCGATCTTTCTCAGCTGGTCTTCCTCAGCGGAGCGCAAGTGAGGAGGTAGCGTGGTAAGCTCGACTTGAAGACGTTCTGCGACGGCGAAAGCGTCAGCGTTGTCTTCAACCGTCATGTTCAACAGGTACTTTCCTACGGCCGGAGGATTTTGACGGGTTAGTTTGCTAAGGTTTTTAGCTATGCCGAAGTAAATTCCGCCTTTAGCGGGCGAGCCCCAATCGACCACCGAGGCCCGATCAATCAAGAAAGGGCCCTCGGGACGGTCGTGGGTATCAGGAGCTGCGAGACTGACGCGCATGCTAGCTGAAGATGATTTTGTCAGTAAACTTGAGCTTATCGAAATCGGACTGTTGCGATAAGGATATGCTCATCTTACTGACTAAGTCGCGGTACTCCTGGAGTCCTGGAGGGGCTATGACAGCGTGTTCTTCCCAGTTGTCGTCCATCCAAGCTAGAGCGTTGTTGTTATACCAACAAGCAACGTGAACATCCGAGTTAAATTTCGAAAACTGGACGAAATTGTGAGTAAAGTAAGTCTCGACGTCGGGACCAGAATAGACGAGGTTGTCGTGCAGCTCCCAAGCTCCGGCGGAGTTAGGCTTCCCAATGAATGAAAAGTAAGGGAAGATCTGCCCTATATTGTTAGGGTTTACGCCGCTTAGACGAAGACGGTGGATCAAAGTCTGCACCGAGTCGAAGTAGATCACGCCTTCGCTGTCTTTTAAAGTGAGGTGATAATTAGCGGGAGCGGTTCGTTTAAAAAGAGCGCTTTTGTCAGCTAAAGTATCGAGGAAGTTCTGACTCTGACGTTTAACAGGGAAGACGTCGATAGCTCCTTGAGTGGCGTAAGCTCCGGCGGCCATCATCGAGACTAGCTCGTTGTAAGACCACTTGGTCATGCGACGTGAAGGGGGAAGGCCTGTAGCCAAAGCGCTGAACATGTCGAGATCCGCGTTTTCGCGCATACAGATCAGGTTGAACTGATCGGGTAGGTTAACGAAAGGAGCTAGATAGATAACTTTGCGCTTCCAAATAGCGTCAAGCCCAGAGTAGGATTTGGAACGTTTAATCCAAACAGAGTAGTCGATATCAGCGTCGGAGGAGTTGACGGTGCTGTAACCGCTGCCAAATTTAATGCTGTCACCCACGTAGAGATCGTTGGTTATAGAGTTCATTAAGTCGGGAGTGGTGATGGCGAAAGTTTTGAGGCGTTCGTGAAGCTCGACCATCTTATGCAGGAGTCCGTCTGCGGCGAACAGATCAGCGTTAGTATGTTCGTTGGTGATGAAGCTGAGTTTAGAAGAAGGGAAGAGAGTTCCGTCTTTCGGAGTAGTAGTGAGCTTAATGCCCGCTATAGCGCCAACAGCTGAATGATTCAGGAATGACTCTAAGTAAGGGCCGAATCTGATGCCTTTGAAAAATTCGACGGCTTCGCGAATGCGGGGTTCGTCCAGAGCCAACATCCGGGTAGCTTTGATAGCTCTAGGGACTAGAGGATCAGTCAGCAACATCGAGTAGTAGCGTATCAAAGCGAAAGGAACTTTGAGGGCTTGGAACATCTTGAGCGCTAGACTGCGAGTCGCGCGAGCTAGCAAATTTTTGAACTCGTCGCGTTCGCCGGCAGCGGCCAAAGCTTCGAGCCTAGCCTGGGGATCTGTCTGACTGACGCTCTCAGCCACAGTACCTTCGCGAACTGAAGATTCCTTTTCTAGCCAAGCCAGAAGAGTCTGCCAATTCTCGAGAACGCGGATGTCGTCCAGGCTCCCCAGGGCGTGCAGACCTCGGAAGAATTCGTTAGATCTAAAAGAATAGGCGAAATCGTCAGTTACGCCACCGTTAAGTTCTCGGTTGATAGAATCAATCATATTTCCGAGGGCACTGATAGTTATGTCGGCTTCCGGACCTCCACCATTGAGATTAGGGGTGTAGACATTAGCTACGAGTTTAGCAAATGAGGGAACAGTGTAACCGAGAGGATTAATGTTCGACGATGAAACGAAAGGAGATTGAGCGTCGTACACCATGGCATGTAAATTGATTAAAGGCCAGAGCTCGTCATTAGTATTAGTGACGGTGATAGCGGAGAGAAGCTGCTCGAGCGGAATGCCCTTGATAGCCTCTAAGTTCATAGGGGCGATCTGGCGCAGTGACTCAACTACGGTATCAGTGAGAGAGGCTAAAGCGCCGGGATCCCGCTTGTCTAAACGGGCTACATTCTGCATTTGAGCCGTGAGATTCAGCATGCTGATTCGAGCCATGAGCTCGCTGACAGTGACCGGTCTGAAAAACTGGTCGCGAAGGCCGCGAATCATATAAGTAGTGTTGCCGGAAGGTCCGACGTTAACAGACATCGAAGCGGCGTCGTTGCGCTCGAGGAGGCTGACAGCGTAGTCGCTGGCTCTCGCCACGGCTAGAAGGTTTCCGATTTGCGAGCAGGGATCGGTCCACGCTATGGTAGCGGCAGGTTCAAGAGGCAAAGAAGGTTTGCTTGCTTTAGGTACGATGGGCATTATTTCTATGTTTTTAGACTCAAAGGAAAAGTTCGTGATAGGGTTACGGATTAAAAAGCTCCACTGATAGTATCCCAATTAGCTAAAATCATAGAGAACAGATCGTGCAAAGGCATCTGAAAATCCTTCTCCATCGAGGTTTTGTATTCGTCGGGCAGCTGTTTAGTGTTCGATTCCACGGATAGCCATTCAACTATAGCCTTAAGCTTACCATCAGCCAAACCTGTGGAGATGGTCTTCAAAGCGTCGTTGTACTTCTTCAATGCCTCTTTCGGGTTAACGAGAAGCTGAAGATCGTATCGCATAGACTTAAGTTTAGCGAAAGCGCTCTTGACTTTAGAGTCGCCTAAAAACTGCATTATTTCTTCTAACATATGAGCTAGGTGTCAGACTCAGAGAGTGCGAGAATTACATTTTGTCGAGGAAGCGGATTCCGTTAGAACCGCCGTCCGGATCGATAAAATGGGCAAAACGGCCGGGGTCGCGTTCGATAGTTAAATCGACAGCGTAGCGGTCGTACTTCTCAGGGTCGACGTTATCTTCCTCTTCGTCGCCGGGTAAGCCGGAGACCGGGATGTATCTCACGTCGTAAAGGGAACCGGAGCTAGTGAACCAGTCCGTGGCGTCAGAGAGTCCGTTCTTCACCATGTCGACTAAATCGCCGATAACTCCGTCGTCGTTACCCCATCCGAATTGTTTCATGGGAATAGGCATAGCAGCTAAGTCGCTTGCTAGCATGAGGAGTTTATCGCTAGAATCTTCAACGCGCCAGCGAGATGACAGGCACATGTTGACTTTTTGAGCTTTGAGTTTTCTCTGCTCAAGAGAGTTAACGTATACATCGTTTGATATAAAACCGTTATTTAAGAGGCCGGCTAGCTCGTCGTCTTCGAATACGGCTCGGAGGACCGAGGTGATGCATTCTAGGTACATACGACGCTTTAATCCGACTGGAATGGAAAGAGCCATAATTAGAGAATCTTAGACTCAGAGAGGGTGAGTTGGACTAACGACCTTGGAACCAGTCGCTAGCGATGTCAGATCCACTAAACTGGCGAAGCCATCCTGAAGGACGGTTCATAGTGTCTCCAACGATTAAAGACTCAACGAAATCGTTCCAAGGAACGTCACCTGCGGTAACAGCCCAAGAGTCGAAAATCATTTGATCGTTATTAAAATGCATCTCGATCACGATACCGGGGGCAGCTAGAGTCTCATCTCCGTATCCGCGAATTATTTCGCTATAGAAAGCGTCGTTAGCAGCAGAAGAAGGAGAAGACGCAATGTACTTCTCGGTGAAAGGCTTGTCGAGTACGATGTTAAGATTGGCGTTCATCTCAGCGTTCACTACTTGATGGTCGTAGTTAGCGTGTTGCTCGATCCAGCTCCAAAGATAGGCAGCCAGACGTTTGTTCGAGTTTGGAGAAGCCGTAACGTCGAAAGAGTATTTTAAGACTCCAGGAGCTCCGGGAAATGGAGGGTTAGGCTGATTGTAGCCGACACTGTTAACATAAATGATAACCGTCACGAGGTCGGAAGGTTGCTGATTAGTAGCTTGGAAACCGATGAGAGCGCCAAGACAGGCTGTAGGGAAACCGGCTTGTGGCTCTAAGGCCATAGTGAGTTTGCGAGTCTTAAGAGCTGAATCGACGTTAAGGCCTAAAGCAACGTACCAAGCTGGTAAAGGAGAGTAGGTAGTAACACCACCTCCAGTAACGCGCAAATTGCAGTTTTGTCCTTTGATATCAGCAGTCTTGGACGCGAACTGATTGCCGAGGGTGATCAGACGATCGACAGAAGTGCCGACGTCATAGGTCACATATTTAACATCAACTTTCTCGATGTGAAGATCCGCTTCGCAAAGGGCAGCGGGGCCGGTGACGCGAGGACCGTTGTCTTTGGTCACTGGATACCGAGCTAGGAAATCGACTTTTTGATTCATCTTTATTTACTGTAGCCTCAGAGAGTGAGATTCAAAAGGTTAAATAGACCAGACTTTAGCGCCCATTGTAAGGCGAGCCTGAGTGGAGCCAGCAACTGGAGATTGTGGAAGCTGTTTAGTCGAAGCCATGATCGGAAGGACCAGTTTGCTGTACAGACTAGACACCACGTTCATAGCACCACCAATAATCTTGATGATCCATCCCAAAACTGGAACTTCAGCTAATTTAGTGTATTTCAAGCGCCCCATAAGGACACCGAGTCCGACAACTATGCCTATAGGAGCGGCAACCATAGCGGCGAGGCAAGTTAAAGCGCAACCGCCGATTAGTTCTTTGTCCACAGCCATGTGAGTGAACATCTTGCTCAGAAGAGCAAAGAGAGCGGCTATCAAAGTAGGCAGTAATGCCATTGCGATGAGGAAAGCCGCTGGGCCAGGAGTGAGATGACTGGATAAAGCCCGGCCGAAGGCGAAGCTAGCCATAATAGCGATGATAAACATATCAGAATGTTTTAGATTCAGAGGTTAGGATTCGAAATTTCAACCCAGAATCCGTTAGGGTGGGCAGCACGCAGCGTTTCGAAAAAGTTTCGACATACGTCGAGGGCCTCGCGATAGCTGCTGGTATAATTGCCGTAGTTATCGACAACCAATTCGTTGCACAGGAGGATACATCCTTCCGAGTCGTCTTTGGATCCGCCGGGGTGGATGAGAACTCCGGTAAACTGCGGAACGTCCATAAGCATGGGAACATAGAAGTTCGGCTTATAATGAGAGGTCCCGTCCTTGTTAAGGCGCAAGTGCCAAGTGGCTTTGTATTTGCCAGGGGCGATAGCGGTGACTTTCGGGATTTTAACGCCTGGGGCCCGAATTTGGTCTTCGATAGTATGACCGATGAACATGTCTCCGAAATAGAGCTCGCCCCCGGTGCTCGAAACACCGTGGGCGGCTCTTTTAACGAATAAAGTGTCTCCGCTCTCTTTAAGCTGCGCTAGCATATCTGTGTTAATCACAAGAAATGGATTAAGAACCAGAGATATCGACGGCTAAGACCGGCGAAAGGAGTGACGTTTGTTCTCGTTGTCGCGGCGGTCGGCTGCGACTTTTACGAGAGCGCGTCGAGCTTCGAAATAAGGCTCTGAGGTCAAGAGGCACCTGTTAAGAGCGTAAATGCTCATAAC
>Ga0257141_1000126_pt1 | contig 12447 bp, 22 predicted proteins | sample saktaT_17_FD_193544 | JGI IMG/M metagenome (GOLD analysis project Ga0257141, IMG submission 193544) | Metatranscriptome of saline water microbial communities from Sakinaw Lake, British Columbia, Canada - sak_2011_1_27_36m (Metagenome... | ecosystem: Environmental > Aquatic > Non-marine Saline...
CAAGAAGGAAGATGGTCAGATTCAACGTGATAAAAAACGTATGGGATAAGCTGGCACAGGTGTCAGAAAATCCGTTGATCTTTGATAAGTCGAAGTGAATGGTGAGCGTCTTGGAAGAGCAGTCCACATTACAGAATGTGCGAAATATCGGGATCGTGGCCCACATTGATGCGGGCAAGACAACGACCACCGAACGTATTCTCTTTTATGCAGGGCGCACGCACCGTCTCGGGAACGTAGACGAGGGCAACACTGTCACTGACTGGATGATACAGGAGCGTGAGCGCGGGATAACCATCACGAGCGCGGCGATCTCCTGTTCCTGGCGGGACGTGTCAATTAACCTTATCGATACACCCGGACATGTGGATTTTACGATTGAAGTAGAACGCTCATTGCGCGTGTTAGACGGCGCGGTGGGCGTTTTCTGTGCAGTAGGGGGCGTGCAACCGCAGTCCGAAACCGTGTGGCGCCAAGCGGATCGTTATGGTGTCCCGCGCATCGCGTTCATCAACAAGATGGATCGGATGGGTGCAGATTTCAAGCGGTGTGTTACGGAAATCCGCACGAAGCTGAAAGCGAACGCGATCTGTTTGCAGTTGCCGGTCGGTCAGGCCGAGACATTCAGTCAGATTATTGATTTGGTGGAGATGAAGGCTTATGCCTACGACGAAGGGACCGAAGGCCGCGACGTTCGGGAGGTCGAGATTTCGGCAGAGATGAAGGATGAGGCCATCCTGGCGCGTGCGGAGTTGTGCGAGAAGGTTGCGGAATCGGACGAAATGATCGTCGAGACGTATTTTGAGAATGCCGAATTGACTGCGGATGATCTGCGCGGTGCGCTTCGTCGGACGGTCATTGCGGGCAAGCTGGTTCCCGTGCTCTGCGGTTCCTCCCTGAAGAACAAGGGCGTGCAACAGGTGTTGGACGCGGTGATGTGGTACTTACCCTCTCCGCTGGACAGGCCAGCGATTGAAGCGACGGATCTGAAGAGCGGCAACAAGGTGGCGCGTGATCAGAACGATGGTGCACCTTTGACCTCGCTCGTCTTCAAGATTGCGACCGACCCTTATGTGGGAAGACTCTTTTTTGTACGTGTCTACTCGGGCCTGCTGAAAAAAGGCGCGAATGTCTATAACCCCAGAACGCACAAACGCGAACGCGTGATGAAGCTTGTGAAGCTCTTTGCGGACGAGCAGACAGAAGTTGAGCAGCTGGGTGCAGGGGATATTGGCGCGATTGTCGGATTGAAAGAAGCCACGACCGGCGATACGCTGTGTGCCGAGAACCAGCCGGTCTATTTAGAGCGCATCACGGTGCCAGAACCGGTCATGTTCATGGCGATCGAGCCGAAGTCAAGCGGGCACAAGGAGAAGCTTTCAGATGCGATGGGGTTGCTGGCAGCGGAAGATCCGACCTGCCAGGTCCGCATGGACCCCGAGACGGGACAGACGATTTTGAGTGGCATGGGCGAGTTGCACCTGGAGATTCTGGTGGATCGTCTGCGCCGGGAATTTAAATGTGAAGCAAACACGGGCAGGCCGATGGTATCGTATTATGAGACCGTTACAGCGCACGGGAAGCAGGATTACCTCTTCGATCGTGAGCTAGGCGGGAAGCATCATTACGCGCAATTGACTGTCGAGGTCGAGCCTCGTAAACGTGGCAGCGGGCATGCGGTGGAAGTAACCCACGCGGCGCGCAAGAAGATTGCCAACGTGAACGAGAAGTTGCTGGACAACGTGGAGCAAGGTTTGACGGATGGCATCCTTACAGGGGTTCTGGCACGGTATCCGATGACGGACGTGCTGGCCAAGGTGAGTGATGTTGTCATTTTGGATGTCGATACGGCTACAGACGTGGCGTTTAGGACCGCGTCCGTAATGGGATTCAGGGAAGCTGCCTTGGCAGCATGCCCTGAATTACTGGAGCCTATCATGTTCCTCGACATCGTGACGCCTGCCGACCATGTCGGCGACATCATGGGGGACATTAATGGTCGCCGCGGGGCGATTCGCGACATGACGACGCGTGGAGACATGCAGATCGTGCGCGCATCAGTTCCGTTGGCAGAATTGTTCGGGTACTCAACCGTTATACGGTCGCTTTCACGCGGCCGCGCCAGCTATACGATGGAACCTGGCGAATTTTCGGTCGTCCCTAGAACAGTTAGAGAACAACTACTGAATAGGTAACGTTAGAATGCAAAGTCAACGTATACGCATCCGCTTACAAGCGTATGACCACAGGGTGCTGGATCAGGCGGTCGGTGATATCATCGATACTGCTCGCGGCACAGGTGCGCAAGTCGTGGGGCCCATTCCTCTTCCAACGAGGATTGAGCGTTTCACGGTGAACCGTAGCCCTCACGTGGACAAGAAGTCCATGGACCAGTTCGAAATGCGCACGCATAAGCGATTGCTGGATATCGTCGGGCCGACAGCTAAAACTGTCGACGAGTTGAAGAAGTTGAACCTGCCTGCTGGCGTGGATATCACCATTCGTGTTTAAAGGAGAAATGAGTCCATGGAAGGTATAATTGGCAGAAAGATTGGCATGACGCAGGTCTATGATGACAAAGGGCGTCGTGTTACCGTAACCGTGATCCAAGCGGGTCCATGCCCGGTTGTTCAGGTGAAGACACCTGCGACCGATGGCTACAGCGCGGCACAGCTCGGCTTTGACGAGCAGAAGCCTTCGCGTCTGCCCAAGGCAGAAGTGAAGCACTTCGAGAAGGCCGGCGTGAAGCCTTGCAAGTTGACCAAGGAGTTCGCACTCGATGCGGATGAAGCGGTCAAGGCGGGCGATCTGGTGACGGTGAATATTTTTGACGGCGTGAAATTCGTCGACGTCTCGGGTGTGACCAAGGGTCGTGGCTTCGCGGGCGTGGTCCGCCGCTACGGCATGCGTGGTGGTCCGATGACGCATGGTGGTCACTCGAAGCGCCGCGTTGGCTCCATCGGTGCGCGTGATCTTCCGGGTTGGGTTGATAAGGGCAAACGTATGCCCGGACACAAGGGCGACGTCAACCGCAAGGTGCGTAACCTTTTGATCGTCCAGGTTCGCCCTGAAGACAATCTGCTGTTGGTTGAAGGGTCAATCCCGGGTGCCAAGGGTGGGTTTGTATTCATCTGCAAGGCACTTAAGAAATAAGGACACAACCCAATGAGTAACATCAAGGTATTTAGTCCGTCCGGAGCGGCAGCAGGCGAGATCACATTCGCGGATGAGCGTCTGATTCTCGACAAGGGTGCCCAGGCGGTAAAGGACGTGGTTGTTGCGATCCAGAACGGCTTGCGTGCCGGGACGGCATCGACCCTGAGAAAGGGCGAAGTCGCAGGGAGCAACAAGAAACCGTGGAAGCAAAAAGGATCTGGGCGCGCACGCGTTGGTCTGCGTCAGAATCCTATTTGGCGCGGGGGTGGTGTCGCGTTTGGTCCGCATCCTCGCGATTTCTCCCAAAAGATTAACCGCAAGGTTTCGCAGCTCGCGTTTACGCGTGCCCTGAGCGATAAAATTGCGGAAGGTGGCGTGATCATCATCGAAAAGTTCGATTTCGCTGAGCCGAAGACGAAGCCGATGGTTGATCTTCTCAAGAAGTTGGGCGTTGAGCGTTCGGGACTGATCGTCACCGATCAGTATGAAGAGAACGTGATGCTCTCCGCGCAAAATCTGCCTAACGTCGCGGTTGTCCGCGCTTCTGAAGTTGATGTATACGCGATCCTGTACTTCCGTACGTTTATTGCCACCAAGGCTGGCTTTGAAGCGTTGACAGCGCGTATGAAAGCAAAGAAAATCGTAGAGGAGGGCGCATGAAACACGCCGGAATCATTCGCAGGGTGATGATCACCGAAAAGGGCACGAAGCTTGCCTGCGAAAATAAGTATATGCTCGAAGTCGCGCCTGCCGCGAACAAGATCGAGATTAAGAAGGCCGTAGAAGCGCAGTTCGGTGTGCATGTGCTGGCCGTCAACACTCAAAACCACAAGGGCGCGTTTCGTACACTGAAGAACCGCCGTGTTGTCCCCGGAACCCTCTGGAAACGGGCGATTGTCACGGTGCGTGCAGGTGAACGCATTGAGCTGGTCTAACGTCGCCGGAGAGGATAAGAGCTATGGGTCTTAAAACATTCAAACCGACTACCGAAACGCTGCGGCATCGCGTCGCATCGACTTTCGATGAAATTACCGAGGTGAAGCCTGTTCGCGGGCTCCTCGAGTCCCAGCGTAGCAAGGCTGGTCGTAACAACATGGGGCGGATTACCACGCGTCATCGCGGGGGTGGTGTGAAGCATCACTACCGGATCGTGGATTTCCGCCGTGACAAAATTGGCATCCCCGCGCGGGTCGAAGCAATCGCTTATGATCCTAACCGTTCTGCCAACCTCGCACTCCTCAAGTACGTGGATGGTGAAAAGCGTTACATCCTAGCGCCGACGGGCCTCAAGGTGAATGACGCTGTGATGTCCGGTCCGGAAGCGGAACCGACTGTCGGCAACGCATTGCCGTTGTCGCTGATCCCGTTGGGCCTGAGCATCCACAACATCGAGCTGGTGCCGGGTAAGGGCGGCAAGCTCGCACGTTCGGCTGGAAACAGCTGTCAGGTGATGGCGCGCGAAGGCGACTTCGTGACGTTGCGCCTGCCGTCTGGGGAAGTCCGCTTGGTCCGTTCAAACTGCTTGGCCACGATTGGTCAGGTCGGGAATGCGGAGTGGAGCGGAATCAAACTGGGCAAGGCAGGCCGTAAACGCTGGATGGGTATCCGTCCGACGGTTCGCGGTGTAGCCATGAACCCGGTTGACCATCCGATGGGTGGTGGTGAAGGACGTACGTCTGGTGGTAGCCACCCGCGTTCGCCTTGGGGCAAGCTTGCAAAGGGCGGCAAGACACGCAACCCGCGCAAGACAAGCAGCAGATTGATTGTAAAGCGGAGAAAGTAACGCATGGCACGGTCTATTAAAAAAGGCTTTTACGTAGAGAAAAGCGTTCTCGAAAAAGTCGAGAAAATGAATGCGTCCGGCAGAAAACAGCCGATCAAGACCTGGTCGCGCCGTTCCATGATTCTTCCGGATTTTGTCGGGCATACGTTTGCTATTCATAATGGCAAGATACACATGCCGATCTTCATCACGGAAAACATGGTTGGGCATCGTTTAGGCGAATTTGCGCCGACGCGCACGTTTAGGCAACACGGCGTCCATACGGACAAGGCAGTATCCAAATAAGGAGATCAACTTATGAAAGAAGTAACTGCAATTACCCGTAACGTCAGAATGTCCGCCCAGAAGGGGCGTCCGTTGGCTCGCAAGTGCCAGGGACTCCCAGTTGTGGAGGCAATCCGAGTTGTTGAATTTAGTCCTCGCAAGGCAGCGCTGGTATTGATGAAGACGATCAAATCAGCCATTGCCAATGCGAAGAACAATGCTGGCCTCGACGTGGATACGTTAAAGGTAACCCTTTGCGTATTCGATGAAGGGGTGCGCATGCGCCGGTTCTGGCCCCGAGCTCGCGGAAGTGCGAGTCCGATTGCCAAGAGATTGTGTCATTGCAAGGTTATCCTATCCGGCGACGCACAGTAACCGGCTTTTTCAAAAGGAGTAAAACTTTGGGACAGAAAGTAAATCCAATCGGCTTCCGTATTGCGCTAGATAAAAATTGGCGTAGCCGCTGGTTCGCGAACAAGAAACAGTTCGGCGTCCTGCTGGCGGAAGACCAGATGATCCGTGAAACGGTGAAGAAACGCCTCGAAGGCGCAGCAATCACCAAGATCCAAATCGAGCGCTATGCAAATCGTGTACGCGTCACGCTGTTCTCGGCACGTCCGGGTGTGGTGATTGGTCGTAAAGGCCAGGATGTGGATAAGATCCGTCAGGATTTGGCGAAACAGACGAATAAGGAAGTGTACCTCGAGATTCAAGAGGTCCGCGATCCTGATGCGAACGCACAACTCGTGGCAGAAAGCATTGCTCAGCAGGTCGAACGTCGTGCGGCGATCAAGCGCGCGATGAAGCGTGCGGAGAAGGTGGCGATGGATATGGGCGTGGACGGAATCAAGATCCGTTGTAGCGGCCGTATCAATGGCGCTGAAATCTCCCGCGTGGAGTGGAGCAAGCAGGGCAAGGTTCCGCTGCATACGTTGCGTGCGAACATCGATTACGGTTTTGCGGAAGCGCACACCACCGCCGGTCTGATCGGCGTCAAGGTGTGGATCTGCAAGAAGGATGATTTCCAGCCCGCGCGCAGCGCAGGCCAAGGACAGAGGAGGAGAAAAGATGCCTCTCATGCCTAAGCGGGTTAAGTACCGCAAGCAATCAAAGGGTAACCGTTCCGGTTTCGCCACCTCGGGTGCTAAGCTGGCCTACGGTGAGTTCGGCCTAAAGTCGCTTGAACGTGGGTTCTTGACCAACACGCAGATTGAAGCCTGCCGTGTGGTGATTAACCGCGAGATGAAGCGCAAGGGTAAACTTTGGATCCGTATTTTCCCGGATAAACCGATCACCCGTAAGCCTATCGAAGTGCGTATGGGTGGCGGAAAGGGTAACCCTGAATTGTGGGTTGCCGTGATTCTTCCGGGCAAGATGCTGTTCGAAATTGGCGGTGTGCCAGATTCAGTCGCTCGCGAATGTCTGCGGTTGGCAGACACTAAGCTGGGCCTGCGTACGGTGCTCGTCTCACGTGGAGCGTAACGGAACCATGAAACCAATTGAATTAAGAGAACTCGGGGCAGAGGAACTGGCCCAGCGCATCCGTGAAAAGGCGAAGGAAGTCGCCGACATGCGGTTGAAGCACAAGTCCGGCTCTGCCGTTGACAAGCCAGTTCGCATGCGTACCATGCGTCGCGAAGTCGCACGTATGAAAACCGTCCAGAACGAACGGAGGGCTAAGTAATGGCCGAAACAACTGAAACAAGCCGTGGCAGCCGCAAGGCCCGTAAGGGCACGGTGGTCAGCAAGAGCGGTATCAAGTCCGTGATGGTGCAGGGTGAACGCCACGAGCGTCATCCGAAATACGGAAAGATCATTCGCGTGTTCAAGAAGTATCACGCGCATGATGAGGACAACACGGCCAAGGTCGGTGATGTCGTTACCCTCATGGAAACGCGTCCGCTGAGCGCTACCAAGCGCTGGCGCATTGTGAAGTCAGAGGAGAAATAATATGGTTCAGGAACAAACTGAATTAGTTGTTGCCGACAACACGGGTGCAAAGATTGCAATGTGTTTCCGCATCTTGGGACAGCGTAAGAAATACGCCTATCTCGGGGATGTGATTCGCGTAGCCATCAAGGAAGCCGCACCTACGGGCGCGGTGAAGAAAGGACAGGTCGCGACAGCGATCATTGTCCGTACGGGTTATCCGATTCGTCGGAATGACGGTTCCTTCGTCCGTTTTGACCAGAACGCTTGCGTGATCGTGGATGCCAAGATGAATCCGATCGGTTCGCGTATTTTCGGTCCTGTTGCGCGCGAGTTGCGTGACAAGAACTACATGAAGATTATTTCATTGGCCCCGGAAGTGGTCTAAGCTGATGAGAGACCGTAACGCCGATGAGGCAGGTGGGACGCGAGCGTCCCTTCCGAACCTCAAAACGGTTACGAGTTAGGAAAAACATGAGTACTTCGAGAATTAAGAAAAATGATACGGTGATCGTCACGAAAGGCGAATCAGCCGGCCAGACAGGAAATGTCCTGCGGGTGCTTCCGAAGAAGGGGAAGGCCATTGTGCAGGGTGTGAATGTCATCAAGAAGGCGGTCCGCCGTTCGGAAGCTTACCCCAATGGGGGCTATATCGAACGCGAAGCACCGGTGCAGCTGTCGAACCTGATGCCCTACGATCCCGATACGAAAAAAGGCGTCCGCGTGAAGATCGTCCGTGAGGGCGATAAGAGCGTGCGTAAATCCAAAGCGTCGGGCAAGTCCTTGGACTAAGGAGTCAAACGATGGCTAACTTAAAAGAAAAATACATGAAGGAACTGGCCCCGAAGCTTCAAGAGAAGCTCGGCCTCAAGAACAAGATGCTGATTCCTAAAGTGCAGAAGGTCGTGCTCAACATGGCGTTCGGCATTGTGGAAAAAGATGTGCAAAAACGCATCCTCGACGATCTGACCAAAATTACGGGTCAGAAGCCGATGTTGTGTAAGGCCCGTAAGAGCATCTCGAACTTCAAGTTGCGTGAAGGCATGATCATTGGCGCGAAGGTGACCCTCCGCGGTGTGCGAATGTACGACTTCATGGAACGTCTCGTGAATAGCGCGCTTCCGCGTATTCGCGACTTCCGTGGTGTTCCAAACCGCGGCTTTGACGGCAGGGGTAATTATACGCTGGGCTTGAAAGAGCACACGATTTTCCCTGAAATGGTTGACACCGGTGTCGGCACTGATACAGGCATGGACATCTCGTTCGTGACCTCGGCCCGTAATAACGCAGAAGCCCGCGAGTTGCTGATTGCACTCGGCGTGCCCTTCGTCGGTAAATAAGGAGAATTTCCACAATGGCAAAAACATGTTTGATGGAAAAAGCCAAGCGTACGCCGAAGTTCTCTTCGCGTAAGTATTACCGTTGCACACGTTGCGGTCGTCCGCGCGCGTACATTCGTAAGTTCCAGCTCTGTCGTCTTTGTTTTCGCGAGCTGGCTGTGTCCGGAATGATTCCGGGAGTCACCAAGGCAAGCTGGTAAGGAGAGAACAATGACGTCCGATCCAATTTCAGATATGCTGTTGCGCATTCGCAACGCGATCAAGGCAGATCTGCCCTCCCTCGAGCTTCCGGGCTCGCGTTTAAAGGGCGAGATAGCAAAAGTGATGAAAGCGGAAGGCTATATCACTGACTTCACGATGACCAACACCGTTCCGCGTGTGCTGAGTATTGAGCTGAAGTATAACGACGACGCCGATTCGGCCATCCGTGGCATTCGCCGCGAGAGTAAGCCTGGTCTTCGTAAGTTCTGCGGCGTGCAGGACATTCCGAAGGTCCTCGGTGGCATGGGTACCGCGATCCTGAGCACCTCGAGTGGTGTGATCAGCGGCAAGGAAGCTAAGCAGCGCAAGCTGGGTGGCGAACTGCTTTGTACAATCTGGTAAGGGAGACATCACAAATGTCACGTATTGGTAAACAACCTATCGCTATTCCTGCCGGTGTGACGGTCGTTGCAAAGGGTAACGAAGTGTCGGTCAAAGGTAAGCTCGGTGAGCTGTCCCGCGTCTTCATAAAGGGGATTGATGTAACGTCTGACGGCACCACGATCGTCGTGACCCGCGCGGATGATACCCGGATGTTGAAAGGCTGTCATGGCCTGTCGCGTACCCTCGTCATGAATATGATTGATGGTGTCCAGACAGGTTATAAGAAGGCTCTCAACATCGAAGGGACGGGGTTCAAGGCAGTTCTCAACGGAAAGAAGTTGAGCCTTTCGCTCGGCTTTGCTTCGCCCAAGGACTATCTCATTCCCGAAGGCATTAAGATTACGCTTGATCCAGCAGGTCTCAATGTGACTGTTGAAGGAATCAGCAAGGAGCTCGTCGGCGAGGCTGCCGCGCGCATTCGTGCCTATTATCCGGCCGAGCCTTACAAGGGCAAGGGAATCAAGTATCTTGGTGAACAGATTCGTCGCAAGCAGGGTAAGACGGTGGCGTAATGCCGCTTGAACGGAGTTGATAAAACATGAGTTTTAATCGTAAAGAACAACGTGCGCTTCGGCATATGCGCCTGCGCCAACGCATCAAGGGTACGGCTGCGCGTCCACGTATGGCCATCTGCATCACGAACCAGCATATCTATGTGCAGTTCGTGGATGACGATGCCATGCATACGCTCGCCGCCACATCCACCCTTAAGGCGGATAAGGCCTGTAATCTTGAAACCGCGAAATTCATCGGCGAACAGGCCGCTGAGGTCGCGAAGGAAAAAGGTATCTCGCTGGTGGTCATTGACCGCGGTGGCAACAAATTCCATGGTTGCGTCAAGCAAATCGTGGATTCGGCTGTCGCAGCAGGTTTGAAGATTACCGAGAAAGCCACGGAGGAAACCAAGTGAGCAACGATAGACAATTCTCACGTGAAGGGCAGAGCGAATTCGACGAACGCGTCGTCTTCGTGAACCGTTGCGCAAAGGTTGTAAAGGGCGGTCGCCGCTTCAGCTTTAGTGCAGTTGTGGTTGTCGGTGACCGTGAAGGCCGTGTCGGTTTTGGTTTTGGCAAGGCGAACGAAGTCAGCGATGCGATCCGCAAGGGTGGCGATGCCGCGAAGAAGAACATGGTGCGTGTCAAGCTCTCGGGCAAGACAATCCCGCATGAAGTGATTGGCGCCTGTGATGGCGGTCGCGTGCTGTTGAAGCCCGCGCCGGATGGAACAGGACTGATCGTCGGCGGTGGGATGCGTCCTGTGCTTGAAGCTGCCGGTGTGCGCGATGCAGTCGGCAAGTCGCTCGGCAGTAAAAATCGTTTGAACGTGGTCAAGGCTACGGTTGACGCACTGAACCAGTTGCGTTCGGCTGAAGAAATTGCCGCGGCAAGGGCCTAAGGTTAAGGGACCGTTCGGATCCGCCTCTCGGGACGGATCGGACGGATCTAAAGGAGTAAAAATGGATTTATCATCACTTAAGAACACCCCTGGCTCTCGGAAGACCCGTAAACGTGTCGGTCGTGGCTGTGGATCCGGTTTGGGCAAGACGTCCACCCGCGGTCACAAGGGTCAGCAGGCTCGTAAGGGCCACAAGGTGAAACTTGGCTTCGAAGGCGGTCAAATGCCTTTGATTCGTCGTTTGCCGAAGCGTGGTTTCAAGAACCCAAATCGTCTCGAGTATGCTCCCGTGAATGTGTCGGCTCTCGAAATCTTCGAGGCAGGTACAGTTGTGACGTTGGATGTCCTGCGTGAAGCAGGCTTATTCAAGAGCAAGTTCGACGGTGTCAAGATTCTTGGTTCGGGCGACCTGACCAAGAAGCTCACGCTCAAAGTTTGTGGTGTCAGCGAATCCGCGAAGGCCAAGATCGAGGCTGCTGGCGGTACCGTTGAAATTGTTTAAGGAACATCATCATGTTATCCACCTTTGCGAATACATTCAAAATTCCTGAACTTAGGAAACGCATCTTGGTGACGCTCGGCCTGGTTTTTGTCTGCCGATTGATCTCCATGATTCCAACGCCGGGTGTTGACTGGCGGACGTTGCAGGCTGAACTTGCACGCATCCGCGAGATGTCTGGTGTTGGCGGTGGGATGATGGATTGGTTTAACGTGTTTAGTGGCGGTGCACTTGATCAGTGCGCTGTTGGCTTTTTGAGCATTTGGCCCTATATCAGCGCTTCAATTATTATCCAATTGTTGACTGCTGTGGTGCCTCAGCTCGAACGTCTGGTTCGTGAAGGCGAAACAGGCCGTGCGAAGCTTTCACAATATACGCGTTATCTGACGATTGGCATCTGTGTATTCCAGGCTTCGGCGTTGTCGACTGCGTTGCAGAATCCGGCAGCCCTCGGTCTCGGCAGTGTGCAGATTGTGACACGTCCGGGTATTGCGTTCACCGTGATTACCACGATCTGCATGACGACGGCCTCGCTGTTCGTCATGTGGCTGGCGGATCAAATCACCCAGCGCGGTATTGGTAACGGGACGTCGTTGATCATCATGATCAACATTACGTCTCGTTTGCCCCTCGCCATTATAGAGGCGTGGCAGCGGTACTTTGGTTTGGCCGGAGTCGAAGCCAGCAGTAACCCCGTTGAACTGGCGTTGCTGTTGCTCTTCGGATTCGCTGTTGTGATGGGCACCGTCATGCTCACGCAAGGGGTTCGGAAGGTGCCTATCCACTCCACGCGCCGTTCGGTCGGCGGGGGAAGTGCGGGTATGCAACAGACGTATATGCCTCTGCGTGTGAACTACACGGGCGTGATGCCGATCATCTTTGCCGGTCCGCTTATTCAGTTCCCTGCTGCCTTGTTGAGTCGCATCCCCGTCAATCCAGACGGAACCGGTGTGATTAACAACATGTTGTCATGGATTAAGTGGTTTGGCGGGCAACTGGGATCCTCTCATTCGCCTATTCACTTGGTGGTGTATGGTTTGCTGATCATGTTCTTCTCGTTCTTCTGGGTGGCTACCCAGTTTAACGCGATGCAAATCTCGGACAACCTGAAACGCGATAGTTCTTACGTGCCGGGCATTCGTCCGGGGCGTGCGACTGCCGAATATCTGGATGCGCTGATGACGCGTGTGACATTGATCGGCGGAACCGGGCTTCTCATTGTCGCCTTGTTGCCTCAAGTGCTGAATGGCTGGATGAATATCCCCTGGGGGATGGCCTCCTTCTTCGGCGGCACCAGCTTGCTGATTATCGTCGGTGTGGCATTGGATACGCTTCGCCAGATGGAATCGTTCCTCCTGATGCGTAACTACGATGGCTTCCTGAAACATGGTCGCCTGCGTGGCCGTCGCTAAACGGACAGACATCATTCAAAAGAG